>Ga0129333_10000528_pt1 | contig 31665 bp, 37 predicted proteins | sample CPB6_08_DNA_FD_94474 | JGI IMG/M metagenome (GOLD analysis project Ga0129333, IMG submission 94474) | Freshwater to marine salinity gradient microbial communities from Chesapeake Bay, USA - CPBay_Sum_0.6_0.8_DNA | ecosystem: Environmental > Aquatic > Marine > Coastal | place: USA: Chesapeake... | reverse complement strand
CGTCACGTCGGTGGCGGCAGCTGACAGGTAAGCATAGAATCCGGTAGCTATCCCCGCCCCGCCTGTGTCGAAAGCGTTAACAGTAATTTGCCCGGGCGCGTTCGTAATTGTGACATTAGAGCCCGCGGTTAGATTAGCTGCAACAGCCGGATTGCCCGTCGATCCAATGATCAATTGGCCATCTTCTAGAGTGGATTCAAGAGAAACGGTAGTACCGCCCGAAACGAATCTAAAACCTTCTGTAGTACTCGTTAAATTTTGGGCATAAATATCTAAAATGGGGCTATTTATGGTGGTTGGTGATCCCGTATCGCCTACTAGCTGTTGAATATCTTCTTGCGCTATTCCCGCATTTATTTTGACCCAATTGGCTGTTTTAGTGGTCGCGGTTGTAGTAATAGAAGTTAAAATATATTCGGCTACGGTGCTAACGCTTGCGATCCCTCCGCCTGCGTATGCGCTGAACCCACTTGAATTTAAGTTTAGGGTAAAGGTAGTAGAATTCGCCGCTGTGATTAAATAAGATCCACCGTTGATCTGCGTCATTCCTGCTACAGAATTAATCGAAACAATTTGCCCGGCAGAATAGTTGTTGTTTGCTGTGACAACACAAGGGTTCGCTTGTGTTATGTTGGAGATAATTGCCGTCACGGGCGTTTTTGCTAAAACCCATCGTTGTAAAAGGGGATAGCCAAAATCTGTAGCTGTTGGTTCCCGATCTTTTAAAACGGTTGGGTAAATAGTTGCCGTACCTGTAGATACGGCATAGACATTAACTGGCGTCGGTAGCGTCATTTAGGGCCCTGGCATTGCAAAAAGTGAATAATTGGCTTCAGCTGGAGTTCCTCCCCCGTTAACAAAACGCATGGCTTTGGCAACGTTTGCGTATACTCCCCCGCCGCATATGTAATCACCGGTGTTGTAAACGCTTCCCGAGCTTGCAGTTGTTATGAAAGTTGTCGAAAGCCCCATCCCGGCAAGATAAAGAGTGTTCATCCCGATGATTTGAACATAACCGTGAATGTATTGCGCTCCCGATACAGGACTGGATAAGTAATTATACCAAAAGGAAGCGTTGCCAGTTGACCACGTATTTGTAATGTCAAGCGCTGTAGCACCGTTGTAGTTGGCCACATCGGATAGCCACCCCGATGTATTGACGTTCATTTGCGTAAAAGTACTTCCGGTAGAGGAAGCCGCAAGCCTCAACGCTGTTCCGTTAGGTGTGGAATATCGCAACCTGTAAACTAAATAATAGTTTTTGTATGGGCTCGTTGTGTTTGGGTACGAATCCAAATTCAAAAAATCTACGTTAGAGGCGGTGGATGTGGATGTTTGGATCAATTGCATCCCAAAAGGATTGATTGGCTCTTGATTGTAAGAGACCGTAACGTTTTGAAAGCTGGCTGCGTTTTGTATGCTCATGTTACTAAAAAGTTCCCTATTGATGATACAACTTGATATGTTGTGTTAGCGACTACGCATTGAATAGTTATTGAACACCCTTGCTGAGAAGATTTGATAGATCCCCCGGTGCCGGTGGTCGTGACCAATGTACCAAATCGAACAAGTTGGCTAGCGCCCTGGGATATTGTGAACTCGCCTGCTGCTGTTTGCAAAATTGTTATAGTGTCGCCAACTTTCGCAGTCGAAGGGAGCGCAGCGGTAATATTTGAGCCTGATGTTGTTGCATAGGAATTGTTAGCAGCAAGGTTAAACGACGTTGAAGACGTGGAAATTAGCGCTCTAGTTGGCCCTTCGGCAATCACAAAAAAGTTAGTGCCGTCATGGGCTAAAGTCACCCATCCATAATTCTGGGTTATCAGGTAGTTTGATGCGCCGTCAATTGTTCCGGTTGTGGTTGCCACTGTAATTGCTAAAGCGTTAGTGCCGCAAGTTCCTGAGGTGTCTTTAATCGTGTAAATTTTTCCTTCGTCAAGATTGGCTACAGCGGGAAGAGTTACCGTTCTTGCTGCTGCGGTGTTCGATACCGCTATGATGTAATCGCCTGGGTTTGCGTTATAAGAAATTGCGGTTGAAACATAATCGCCCAGCGCGTAAGTCCAATCAACTCCGTTATAAATTTGTAAAGAGTTAACCGTATTATCGTAAACGGTTAAGCCTGTAGCCGGAGAACTGATTGCGTTCTTTTGAGTTTTTGTCATCGACGGAGGCAAAAACCCTTTCGTAGTTGATGTAACGGCAAGCGCAGCGCTAACGGTTTCAGAAGATGCGCCGATAGCTACCGAGCCGGAAATTATCGCACCGCTTGCGGGGGGAGCTACGTTTGAATAACCTACGTTCAAATTGTCAGAAAATAGGGCGATTTTATTGGTTCCGGCCGTAGGATTGGTAAAATATCCGCCGTAAGAATTTGTAATTGTTCCAGCTCCGGCGCCTCCACCGTTAAAGTAAAATCCTGCTGCGGTTGTGATTGTTCCTGCATTTCCCGTGTAGAGCGGTTGAGCAAAGTAGCTCGCAGCTAAACCGATTGTTTGAGCCGCTGGGCTGGCAAAAGTCGAATTTGCGTTGTAGGGAGTTGAAAAAACTGAACCCGAAGTCGGGGAAAAAGTTCCTGTTGTGCTAAACGAATGTTGATGGCTTGATCCGTCAACAGCGGTTTGCGTTCCTTGTACTTGTACACCGTGAGAAAGAGAGGTTGTCGATACCGTGATTGAGTTGTTGCCGCCGCCGGATGAAGCCCCAAAAATCGCTCGTCCGTTTACGATTAAACCGTTAGTTGGAGGCGAAACTCCTGTAAAACCAACGGCTTGGTTAGCTGCGTAAAGGGCTACTTGATTTGTTCCCGCCGATGGATTCGCAAAAAACCCTCCGTAAGCGTTTGTGATTGTTCCCGCGCCGCTTCCCCCTCCATCAAAGTAAAATCCGCGATAGTTTGTTATCGTTCCTACGTTGGACGTATAACGGGGGGACGCAAAAAAATCGGTTGCGTTAGCAATCGTTTGAGCTGGCGGTGAAGCAAATTGCGTGTCGGAATAAAAAGAAACAGAATTAGTCGAGCCGGCTGATGGCTGCATTGTGGCAGCTGAATAAAAGGCTGCCTGATCGTTTGAACCGTCTACTGTTGCTATTTGGCCATCGGCGCGAACAGCCTGCGGAGTAACGGCTGATTCAATAACCATTTCTGCATCGGGATCGAACGCATTCGTGCCAAAAGCCGCCTGCCCAGTGCAAATAAAACTAGATACGTTTGCCGATCCTGCGGGGTACAACGCGATAGAGAGGTTAGCATTAATATTAATCGCCGTTCCGGTTATGGTTTGCGATCCGATAGAAAGCAATCCGGCTGCGGCTGTCGATATGTAAAACCCGCTAACATCGTCGCTTTCAAAATTTTCTCCCCAACTTGTCGCCGATCCGTTTAGAGAATAGTACCAGCAGGGTAAAGCGGATGTTACAGTTTTATAGTGTGAATTATTACCATTTAAAACCGCGGTTACTGAATTAATATTGACCGCGTAATTGGTCGTAGACTCAATGAAACAATTGTTTAGGTAGCCGAAAGAATCATTTCCTAAAACAACACACGTGCCGCCGGTGCTATAAACGGTTGATTGATTTACGCTTAGGCTGCCGTTTGAGCTTTGTACGCAATCAGCGCTGTCAGAAAAAATATAGCAATTTTCTAACAAAATGTTAGACGTACCGAGGGCGCTAGAGGATTGCAAAACAACTGAGGTAGATTCAATGTAGCAATGAAAAAAAGAGGCTGTAGAAACGTTGGTCGATGAAGCGTTTATAGTGTAAGTAGTTCCTGAGGCCGAAGATAAATGAACATTTTCGAAAAAAACCTCGCCATCTTCGTCAAAAGTTTGGTTGCCAATGATTTCTACAAGAGGTATCGCAAGGTTAGAAACTCCCCCGAAAGAAGCTCCTAAAACAGAAATGTTCTTATGCCAATTAATGCTTTCGGAGTAACTGCCCGGGTAGATGGCGACCGTCCCCCCCCCTGCTGCGTTAGCAGCGGTTACGGCCTCTTGGATAGTGGTATATTGGCCCACTCCTGGAATAGGGCTTACTGTGAATTTAGTTATGCCGAACTGTGCCGCTGGGTTAGAAAATCTTGCCATCAAAGACCTGGTAGGGTTTTGGGTGCGTCATAAGCGTAAAACGCTGTTACATAAACATTTCCGATAGTAGGAACGGGGCATTTCACAAAAAATACAGTTCCCGGAGGAAGTTGTATGAATGGGGAACTTTTTAAATTTGCGCTCGCCAACTGCAAATAATAAGCATGGTGGCTAGGTGATATATAATCTTGATCGTTAACACCGTCGACGCTAATGAGTATGTCTTGCGTTGTGTCATTAAAAATTTTGTAACCTAAAATACCGTACTCGTAAGGAGTTCCCATCTGAGTATAAGAACTGGTGATGAACGTACTAGAGTAGGTAACCATCGGATAGTATTTTATTACTGTCGAAGAGGAACTCACGCTATCACCATGAATATAAAAGATTTAACTATAGTCATTTACAAGCCTGGTAAGGTTAATGGAGCGTCGTAAGCGTAAAATGCTGTTACATAGACATTTCCTACCGCTGCACCTGTGCATTTGACCCAAAAAGTAGTATTTTCCGGCAGTTGTATTAACGGTGAGTTTTTCAAATTTGCGCTAGCCAAATAAAGATAATAGGCATGGTGGTTAGGAGAGATGTAGTCATGATCGGTTGAGCCGTCAAGGCTAATAGTTATGTATTCGCTAGTATCGTTGTAAATTTTGTAACCTAAAATACCGTATTCGTAAGGAGTTCCCATTTGTGTATAAGAACTGGTGATAGATCCGCCTAAATACGTAACCATCGGGTAAAATTTCAAAACTGTAGATTGGGAACTCATGCAAAACCCTAGTTGATTATCAGCCAGTTAACTTGCGATGTGTCGGTTGCTGAAGAGCTATTGATCACAAAAGACGTTCCATTCACGATAGTACCCACTGAAAGAATGCCTGGGGTGCCTCCGACAACAGCGTTTGTTAAAAATATCAAGCTAGACGAAGTAACGGCAGTTGTCGAAATGGTTATTGTTCCGGCCGTCATAGCAGCGGATTTTCCCGCCGAGGCGTTTGTTCCAGTGGTAATATTAAGTTTGTTGCCCGCTGTATTTAGCGTTAAATTTCCTGTAACCGATACCGCCCCGGGTGTGGTCATCGGTGCTGCAAGAGCCAAAACTACATCGCCCGTTGAGGGGGTAGCAGTTATTTGGTTGGTTGTTCCCGACACTGACGTAACCGCGCCCGTTCCCTGGCCTTCTAGTGTCCAAGTTGCTCCCGATGAAGGAGATACGCTGGTTAAGGTGTATGTGAGATTAGAAGCTTTGTTAACCCATTTTTGCCCAATCATGTAAGGGCCGTTCGGGCCTATTAAATTTGTTGCTGCGGGTGAGTAGTTGGCAACGACGGGTACCATAGTTGCGTTAGGCGCCGTTCCTACTCCTACGCCGTAAAGATTAACACTGGTTGGGGTGTTTGACATGCTGGGCCTCAATATAGTAATTTTTTTTTCAATGTACCAATTGAAACATTAACCTGTTATAAAAATTTTTAGAACTGATTCAAATATTTGGGGGCTCTATGCAAGTTGTTTTTTTTGTCCTTTTGCTAATGACTGGATGCAAAGTTAGTTACGATATTGACGACAAGGAAGCCAGTATGGAAATAGACAAATCAGTTGTAGAAGAAATCGGCGATTTTTTTGACGAAGACTAAGTTAAAAAATGGCGGATGTGGTATACTATCCGCGATTAAATTGTGATTTTTTTCGTCTATGCTGGAATGGGTTGAATACGATTTTTTACAAAAACTCTACAACGATTGTTTTTCAGAAGCAAAAATAAAAGAAGAATTTTGGAAAGTCCCTTTTGAGGTGGCTTTCGTAGCCTGTCTATCCCCAAAGTTAGATGAGCTTTTGGGGTGCGGCTGGGAAAGAGACAGGATACAAGAAGACATCTTTTTCCAAGCGCTTTGTGATTATGAAAATCCTACGAGCTAGCTTTTTTTTGTATTGATCTCTTGTACTTGGAAAATTTTTCTTCATCGTGGGCTTCGTAAGCTTTTTTTGCCTGCGAAACTTTGTACGACTGAATGGCATTATTTACTATTCGTTTGGATATTTTCCTTAAAACCAATCTCTTAAGGCCTTCTTTTCTTCCGGTTCGGCCGATGAACAAACTTGCATCCGACCAGGAAATAGGCGCGTCTGTTTCTTTTCTGATTTCGTCAAAAGCAGCTCCGATCGCTCCAATCATAAAATCGCGTCCAAAGTAATACTTGCCTAAAACGGGAACTTTTCTAAGAAGCGACTCAGTCTTAAACTGGAGCTGCTTCAACCAATTTAGAGCCTTTTTGGTTGCGTCTTTTGGTGTTTTTGCTTTGCCTACAAAATCCCTCCAGTTTGGAATCCCTTGCTCTGTTGAAGCTGTCTGAGGCTCTTGAGGTTTTGCGAAACCAACTTTTTCACCTTTTACACTCGGGGGGGCTTTTGGTTCTCGTACTTTCAACAAATCTTCTACACCCTGCTTTACAATTTGCGCTTCTTGTTCAATTTTTGGTTGTAGTTCTGGCGGTACCATTTCCACCATTTTTTCTATTTCCTGATCCATGACCGCAGATCTTTCTTGCGGAGTTTTGGCAGATTCTAAACGCTCCCTAAATATTTTTTGCGTACGTTCGTCTTTTGGTTCTATACCTGTTTTAGTACGAAGTCTTTCAGACGCGATTTTTCGTTGCTGCATTTCTCTTAAAGCTAAATTTTTTCTATGTATAATAATTTCAGCGTCAGCGCTTTGAATCATTTTTTTTAAAATATCAAGCTCTTGAGCGGCTAACCTCTTTTCGTTGAGATCGGCAAGGCCTCTTGCTGGTGTTCGCAATATTTCTTGCAGCTCCTTAGCCCTGGCAGCATATGCTTTTGCGTAAGTGTCATGAACAGATATGTAAAAATCATCCGGCTGATTGGTAGAAGGAAGTTTTTTAGATTTAAGGATTTTTTGAGCTTCTTTAATAAATTCGGGGTTGTAATCCATTTTTTGCAATACAACTTCTTCCCCTTTTCTTATCTTTTCGGCAATTTCAACCATTTTTTTATTTGCGTTATCGCGCATCTGCTCAAAACCTGTTTTGCTGCTTCCGGTCTTGGCATTCGATAGAATTTGTTTTAAATAAAATTCGCTTTCATCAAGTTCTTTTTTTGCCGCATCGTATAAAACTTTAACTTTTTGGGCTTCTTCTCCTGAAAGGTTTGCAAGCTCGCTTTCTATTGCTCTTACCCTGGCTATAGCTTTTTGATAACCTTCGCGCGCATTAGGCAGCTCGGCTTGTGCCGCCAACATTTTGCCTTCTTGTGTTGCTAATGCTTTCGGCCCTAGGACTTTATTAAGATTTATTGCTCTTTTTTCGGCGTCGGCTGCGATTTTTTGTGCATATTCTGGATAACTTTTAAGCTGTTCACGATATATATCTGCTTGTTCGTTAGGGCGATATAACTTAGATTCCGGCGCTAAACGAGCTACACGCAAATTTGTTGCGTCGGGTTTTTGGATAGGTTTAGCCGAAATAGGTTTTGTTGCTAAAGGCTCTATGGCCATTTTTTCAGGAGCGACAGTAGGGGGACGCTCTATCGGCTGTGGTTCAGGCACTTGGGTTTTTTTTGCAGCAGGCGGCTCAAAACCAATTTGTTTGGGTTTTCGACCTTCAGGCATAATAATTTCATCAGGATCTATCGGGCCTATTTTTTTAGGGGCTTTGGGAAGTAGCTTGTATACCTTCTCTACTGCTTTAGGGCCTACTAGTGAAGCCACAATTTCTTCTAAGACGCCAACTTTCTCGGCCGCCTCCTTTTCTTCCGGTGTAAAGCCTTCCCTCATCTTTTCTTTGAGCATTTTTGACGGCATATCAAAATAGTACTCTTGCGGGCCTAATCCTAGTTCCTCAGGCGTCATTAGCATCTGTTCACGTGATAGACCGAAAAACTGGTATGGCCTGGGCTTGCGTCTAGCCAATTGAGCAAGGAGACCTAAAGGAGTATAGTTTTCAACGGCAGCCATCGCAGCCCCTGGCAATTCACTTGCAAGAAGCGACGGCTTTTCTTTAATTGCTTGTTTTGTTTCGGCTGCATATTGTTTAAGGCCTTCTCCTAAACCTGTCAGCCCTGTACCTTGGTCTACGCGCTCACGAAAGGATTGAGGCTCTGTTTTTCTTGACTGCTCCTTAAGCGATTCAAACGCGTAATCAAAAACATCATCGAACGTATATCCTTGCTCTAAAAGAGGGCCAATTATATTTCGTAGCGCTGCTACATCTTTTTCATTTTCGTAAGTCTTTAATTTTCTGTCTTTTAGGGTTTTAGATATGTTAGCATCTAGTTTTCTTTTCTCTTCGGCAAAACTTTTTCTTTGAAGAGCCGCTTGCTGCTCTCTTTGCTCCATGCCCCTGGCCAAGCCCGTACCCACTCCGGCGCCTAAACCGCGTCCGAATTGCTCTCCAAAACTTGGAGGCCTGTCTATTATACCGCGATAAGCCATGTAAACCCCTTAAAACATGAATGGTAGAGAACCAAGAGCCTGGCCCATGCCCGGGGCCATTCCTAAACCGAACTGCTTGTAAAACGAAGATTTTTTTGGCATTAGTTGTGTGTCAAAAAGATCTTCTCCCATGAGGCTTTTGAACAAGTTCATGAGCTGTTCTTGAGCGCTTTGCTGCATGGAAAGCCGTTGCGATTGGAGCCTTTCGGCTAAATCGCTTGCAGCGCTGCTCATCTCGTTTTGAAAAGCTGAACTTTTTTGCGCTCCCATGCCCATGCCGGAATATCTTGCGCCTATGTTGCCTAAAAGCTGCTGATATTGGCGCATAGCCGGGGCTTCCATTTGTTCAAATTGCTCCGGCTGGCCCGAAGCCATTCGCCCCATCGAGCCTACAGCGCCGCCTAAATAAGGCTGTAAAGCTGCTAGCGCCTCGCTAAAAGCTCTAGATTGCTCACCCGATTTAGTTGGAATGTTGATCGCGCGATATCCTGTCCCTCTAGCGGGATAAGATGATATGGGCATTGGAAAAGACATGGGGTACCTCTTTTTTCAGAAGGTATCACAAATCAAATTTGTATAGAAAAGTTTATTACGCGTTTGAAAGCCATTCGAAACATATAATTCCGTTTGTTATGGCAGGAGCGCCGACCCCTGACAAAATAACAACTTGTGTTGATGTTACGTAAAAAGAAACTTGGTTTGCTATCGCTGTGGATGACCCGTAGATTACTCCGTACCAGCTAGTGCCGTCGGTGAAAGAGCCGTAACCGCTTATGACACCGCCCGATGTGGTCAAGTCAATGTTGTGGTTGATTGATCCGGCTGCCGTAAAAGTGATAACTTGCCTTAGGGATTGCTGTTGGACATTGGAACCCGAGAGAAAATACTGCCTTCCCGTAATCGCCGGCAAATTCAAAGCATAAGTTCCGATTTCACGCATATTCATGACGATGGCAACTTCATTGAAAGAGCGTGTCAACTCGGTGAAAAGCTGTTTGTCATCGGTGAAATGCCAATGGGTGCGTAAGTACGGATCGACATTGATAATATTCGTAGCCATTACGTCAACAGTGCTCCTGGGGAAACGTCGAAAATAATCGAATGCAACTCGATTTCGGCATCATAATTTTGCGCTTCCAAATCAAAAACTTGTTCGTTGGATAGTGTTATAGCAAATTGCACTGTATCGCCTGTGATGAAGCATTGATTTCTATGCCATATTTTAGCCTGAGAATTAAAATTGTTCCCCAGGGTATCCACTTGGTTAAATTGCAAAAGATCAACATTGGGTTGCGTTAATCCTAAATTTGTAGATTCGGGGCAGGTGTAAATTGTCCCCGAGTAAATTTGCCCTGAATTGTTTTGGTTTACAATCGTGCTTGTATCCGTTGAAGCGTAATAGTTTAAAGTTATTCTGGATTTGGCCGTCCGAGAAAGCAAAAGGAGTATGTAACTGACTCTTGTTTTTCTTTCGTTGCTCCAAGCAAGGGGAAATTGTTTCGACTGGATGAAGGGAACGTAAACGCGCGTGAAAACACCCAAGCCGCCGTAATAACCTGTGAAAGAAACTACATTATAATCAGAATCAATTAGTTTGAAATTGTCATTGTCTATTGGTGAAACTCTAAATATTTTTCCGTTCATTTCAGTAGACATTGTGTCTAAAACGTTGCTTATAATTATGTAGTTAAAAGAACTAGAAAGAGGATCGAGATCGTTGAGACAATGATTTGGCGAGGTTACGATTTCATTAGTGACAGATTCTATGTATCCCGAAATACACTCGCTTGTGTCTTTTGTATCTTTAATAAACACAAAGCCTTGCGCGTTTCCTGCAATCAATGAAGGGGTTAAAACTTCTGCCACGTCAAAATTCCAAGGTCTATTGAGCGAAGCCCAGGTTTCTACAGTGTTTGACCATGTAGAACCCTCTATTGCGGTAAAATATCCGTAACAAGTAGTTGTTTCATTAATGATCGACCAGGTTTCTTCGCGATAGTTGTAACAGAGAGTTTGACTTGGAAAAATAGATCGTGAATCTTCCGGTATGTAGCTGATGTAAATCATCTCGCTGACATAATCGCGCCCTGCTGTAATTTGGTCGTTAGCACCGTCAGTGTAATCAATCGTAAAAACCTGATCTAAAATAGGCGTGTCGACCCGTTTTGCGCTAACCTGAGAACACATCACGATCCCATAATAACCTAACGTAAAAGATCCTTGATCGAAGGTGATAGCCGAAAAAGTGCTATTCGCTCCGTATTCTGTATTGATCCGATAGAAAAGAAACGGAATTAAGTTATTGCCCGTGTAAATTAGCCTTGTGAAAGCGTTTGGGTATCCTAAGATCAAAACATCTTCGTTAGGAACAAGTGTTTTAATGGGCTGGCTTACACCCGAGGAAATATAGCCTCCAAAACCTGTAACATCTTCCCACAAAGCCATTGGATAAGCTGTTTGATTGGCAGGAACCAAACAAGGCGTGTAGGTGTTTTTAGGCCCGTAAACCGGAGTAGATTGGCTGAAAGAAGCTGTGTAGTAAGGACTTCCATTTTGGCTAAAAATGATTGTGTCTTGCAAGTAGATTGCTGGAGTTCCGGCAATTGCAGAAGTTGACGTTTGAATATAGGGGCCGACAAATAGCAAAAAATCTCTAAACGGGTAGATGATTTTAGCGCCAACTAAGTAATATTGCGCAGTTGGTTTTGAGTCGATTGAGAATGCGAATCTGGACAGGGGAGGCGCGTAGTTTACCCATCCTTTACCGGGCGCAGTAGTTGGAAAGGGAAGAGTTCCGCTTAACATGTCGCCATCAAACCAACGTATGCCGTCAGCTGCGGTGTTGGATCTCGTCGTAAGATATTGAACTACCCCGCCGGTAAAATTGTTCGGGGCCGGATCGGAAATATTGGCGTTAGGGAAAACAACTGTCAGGCGGTTGGAAATAGAGCTTGTTACATACCCGGTTTGAAAATTCAAAGTGTCTGTAATTGCTGAACTTCCTCCGCCTGAAATACCCACTTCATTGATGAAAATCCAGTCTCCGGCTACAGCTGGCGTTGTGCCGTTAATATCAATCGTTACGGTTGTGCTATTGACTCTCAATATTCCAACTGCTGGGGGGCCGGCAGAATACGCTACGGCAGCTTGCATCTGCATCCCGGGAACACCATTGGTTGCCCACATAGCCCCCGCAAAATTACAAGTCCAAAACAAGTTTTTTTCGTCGCCGTTCCAATTTAAACTAGTGGAAGTTGTTTTTTGCGTGTAACCGCCTGATGTCGAGGGGTTTTTGTAAAACGAAATGTTGTTTGAAATATAAGGTTGCTGCGAATTTCTTATGTTGTATGCGTATTTAGTATCAAAGATAATTGTATTTGGAGCTTGCTGATCTGGGTCAAGAAAATCCCTTAAACCCATAATAGGAAGGCATGCGAAGTAAGAAATCTCTACTTTTGCACTTGCGCTAATGATATCGGGAATTGTTATCTCGCCTGCAAAATAATTAATACTTCCCGAAGGAAAAGGGTTGCCGTTTTTTAAAAGAGTTCCGTCTTTTGGAGTGTCGGTGTATAAATTTAGCGTCATTCCAGAAACGTAAGTAACTCGCAAAGTACCGGCAACAATTTGGGAGCCAGTGGGTATAATGCCTAAGCTGTATAAATTTATTGTGCCTTGCGAAGAAAAAGCCACCGAAGCTACCGATACGTAAGTCTGCGGCCTTGTTAAAAACGTATTGCCCCGTTTTCTTCTTATTTTTCCGCGGAATTCGTGCGCGTTGCACAAAACCGGAAAAGAATCGTTGTCTATGTAAAACGGTTCTATTTCCGTCCTAAAACCTTTTGTAAATGGGCCGATGGTTAATTTCTGTCCCAAATTACACCTGGATGACTATAAAACATACATAAACCGGATCGGCGTCTTTAATTCCAGGCGTTCCGCCTGAGGCGTAAGGATCATAAGCCCTAATAGTGAAACCGCCAGTAGTTCTTAAAGTAGATACTGCTATCGACGGATCTGTTGCCGAAATACCGTCGGGCGCGTAGGCGTTGCAAAGTCCTAAGCCGTACAACACACCGTATTGCGTGTTTGGTACTTGCGATCCGGAAAAAGTTACGTTGAAAATACCTCGAGATGTTCCCGATCTAGCAATAGCGCAGTTTAGCGCGATCACGTTGGAAGGCGCTGCACCATCGGTAGCAATTTCAAAATAACCAAATGCTCTAACTAGGCTCAATGGAAAATCGCCTGCGCCTGTATTTGCGTAAACTACTGCCTCAGTGGCGCTTGCTAGTCCGACTTTAGAAAATATTGAACTTAAGGTTGACCCTAAGGCTGCAGCTGGTGGCGTTACCGGAGCCGGTAAGCGCATAAATTGGTGCTGCCCCGCATTTGCGCTTGCAAATTGATAATGGTCTCTCGACCAAATCGTATCAATGCTTGTAAAGTTGCTTTGTATGTCGGACTGTGAATCCGAAATGTAATCTCCGGCCTGCGGTATTGTGGGATCGTAGGGAATGCTCATATACTCCTTCTAGGTAAAACCTTGTCCGGTGGTTGAAATGCCGGATTGATTTGCAATATCGCTGTAAATGGTTGGGGTTCTAGTCGCTGTGAATTGTCTTTGGCTTCTTTTCCAAACAAGCATTTCTTGTTCTCTAAAAAGCGGTTCATAAAACGCAAATTGCTCAGCGTCGCCCGTATCGGAAAGAATTTTTCTAGCGGCTCCCCGAGCGATGTATTCAGCCATATACGCAAAAGGCAAAGCTTGCGACGAACTTAAAAACGCTGCGGGCGTTAGGTAAGCGTCGAGCTCAACCAAATAAGATGTATTAGAAGGAGGCCTAATAGAGATAGTGTTATTAAAAAATAAGAGGGCTCGGGGTAGGCCAGGTTGAATATAGTAGCACTGGACTTGTATAGGCGTTCCAGAAGCCGGCGGAGTCGGGAAAACAACGTTAACCTCACCAGTTATATAGTTTACGGTTGAGTTTGCTTGAGAAGCGGTTCCCAGAAAGCTATAACCAAAGGGATTAGGATTCACACTGCCAGGATTGTTGTTTGCAATCAAGATCCCGGTTAACTCGCTATTGGTAACATTTGAGGCAAAAATACCTGAATCACTAACGGAAATGAGGGAACCGTTTGTATCTGTGTAATTAATGTAAACAGCCGGACGGATAGAAGAATAAGGTATTTTTGGGTTAGTGCCGTCATTAGGTATTTGTAGAGCAAAAATCGGATCATTGCCAACCCCTGCAGCGATAATTCCCGCAACATCGACATGCCCGGGAATGGCCGGAGCATATGGCAAATCGAACGTAAAGCTTTGAGTTGCACCGTCGCCTATTTCTACGTTATTTAAACTCTGGACATAATTTGGCCAGATCTTCCAAAATTGTTCCCTCTGAGTGTAAACCGGAACCACAATGCCATTAACGTAGGCGTTGCCGGTAAACCCTTGATACACGGGATAAGAGGCAATTTGATAAGGCGCGCTTGGTGTTTGAGTGCTGTAAAGAGGAATGTTGTAATCGCAAATTTGCGGAATGGTTTGAAACGAGTAAACCGTTTTCAAATCGAACAACTGGATTCTTGCATCGACATCCATTAACCAAAAACGGTTGATGTAATCGATAATCAAGCTGTCATTAATTGTATCGTTTGAAGGAGTTTTTAAAATTCGTCGTATGTACGTAATAACATCGCTAAGCAAATTCATTATATTCCTTCAAACGTTGCGGGCGGTTACGCAAAACCGAATCCAACGGGGCGCGCGTCGATTCTTCTTACTACTTGATCAACTACAGGCCCTTTGCCGACATAGTTTACCTTGTCAGCCCCGTCTTCCATCTTTAACCGATGGTAAGAACAATTTGCAAGCTGTTCCGCAAGATAACGAGGCATGCGCACGGGTTTATTTACGGGAACGCGCCAAAACTCCGCTGGATCGCAGCCCCATTTGGCGGTCCACAACTCGACTTCTTCTCCTATTATTTCATGGTTCTCCACAATACAAGTCACAATTTGGTGATCCTTGTCGTATTGTTCACCGTGCTTTTGACGGTCGAAGTAAACTTTTGCGCCATCTTTTCCACCCACTGGCCTTCGCATTGTCCGCACAGGTTTTATCTCAATCGCTGTTGCTCGATTGGCTTCGCGATTGGAAATTTTTGTTTGGGGTTCTACGGGATCAGCATCTTTCAAACCTTCGAATGGGTTGAATTCTCTCAGCGACGTTTGTAAAGCATCGACTTTTTCGACTGCTTCATCTAATCTTTTTTGACTTTCGCTATTAACTTTTGGTTTTTGCATTGATTCGACCTATTTTTCCTATTAACTTGTTTGTCTTAACTGACGTTAACAAACGACCCCGGAATCACGGTTCCTACGTTCTTAGGATCGACATTTGTCAACCCACTGTTTATGTCGCCAACCGCCACGACTTGGGCAGGAGTTGGGGCATATGGAGGGCTTGGAATGTATGAATCGAAATATCTGCTATCTATAGGCACTACAAAAGTATTTCCAAGCACCTGGGTTACAATAGTTTGTAAGCCGTTAAGCTGCCTCATTCCAAAGACTAGGGGAATCACAAAACGAATTGTTTGACCGACAACATAAGTGTTTGACACTCCGAAACTTGGAGTAACGGTAACAGTTGTGGTCAGCCCAGAAACAATATTTGCGATTGTATACGAAAGCGGTTTGTAATATTGCGGTTCAATTGGCGGATTGTTTTGAGGGGCTATTGGCCCTGTCATTGGAAAATTCGGCATGATTTCAAATTAAAACTATATAATTTGGAAATCAATCTAAACTTTCTACTGCCCTCGGCATTTCCACTTACGCAAGGCAAGCGCTTTTCGCGTCGGCCTCCCCTTTTCGTCCTTCATTGGCCCTTCTACGCCGCTCATTCTAGCGCAAAACGAAGCCCTTCTTTTTGCTGATTTTGACCCTGGCTCAACTTTTCCGGTAACAGGAGCTTTTAAGTTCGCTCCTTCGGCGGCCTTAAAGTGAGCGCGCCCTTTAGCATTCAGTCCGCCGCTTGGCGATTGATATTCTTTCTTAGTCATAATTTTCCCAAAAAAAACCCCCGGGGTTTTCCCGAGGGCAAATTCACTAAGCAAAATCAGAAAGGTAAGCAACCCAATAAATTACGTTGCCGTTAGCTCCCACCAAAACCGATGCGGAGTCATTGACACCCGCTCCAGCTCCGATAATGAAGCCCATTCCTGTGTTGTTTACAAACGCACCGTTAATAGCCGGCCCGCCAATCGTAGAAACTCCTCCGGTAAAAGTAGGGAAGGAAGGCGATGGATACAAAGCGCCGCCGTTGAAAACAGCTCCGCCGGTGTTAATATCGCCCACCGCAACTACTTGCGCCGGTGTCAGCCCAAGCGCTTGAGCAACCGTTTGGTTAGTTGCAAATGCGGTATAAGCCGATGAATTAATGTTCACGGTAAATTGCGTGTTTGAGTTCACCGTTTGAACAATCCCATAAATCGGAGATCCTGGAATTTTTGCGTTAGGCAAGCTATTTAACTGGGTTGTTCCGTAAGCAGTTGGAATTCTAAAGGCTACTTGCTGCCCAGCTACAAAATTGTGCGGAGTCGTGCAAGTTACTGCTGTTGTAGCACCTAAAGAAATCGCGCTAATTACGTTTTGGCCCGGCAAATAGTTGTAAGGATACAACACTTGTCTAACCACTGCGCCAGCGGGTGAACCGCTGATTGCTGTGTAATTGGATTGGTTTGTATTCCAAGGAATTGTAAAAGTTGTTAAGCCTGTTACAGTTATAGCAAATGGAATACCGCAGATCTGCGGCATACCAGTTGTTGCGGACTGATAGAGACCTTGCAAAATTACAACCTGGCCAGTAGAAAGCCCGTGGTTTGATCCGGTAGTAACAACAGCCGGACTTGCTTTTGAGACGGAGGCAACTTGTATTGCGGCTCCGTATTGCATCATAAGCCCTGCGTTGATCGGCGAATCAAGCCCAAATGTTGCAAAACCGCCTGCTGTTACGTAGTCGGTTGTCAAAACGGGCGTAGCGTTGAAAACTTTTTCAAGCGCATATCCCTGCCCCATGGACTTATCCCAAAACGCTTCGGGAACTCCATGGTTGGCGGGTGTGGCATATGAGGAATAGTTCCTCATCTCGATTCGGTCAGGCGTGAACGGTAGAAAAACTGTTTGCGCGCCGCCGGTAGAAGTAAAATTGCCTTTAGCAATTCTGCTATATTCAGCCATGATAATTTCTCCTTATAGCGTGCAAAGTAAGTTTCTGATAGCCGTGTCTTGGGTCAAAGCCTGGGCCTGGGCGAACTTAACAGCCAAGGTGGCATTTTGCGCTAACATGCCGCTATAGTAAGGATCGCGGTATATTAGGGACATGCTCATACCGTCTTGGTTAATATGCGTAACCGCCTGTTTTCCAAGGACGGTGTTGTAGTAGACGTCGAGGCCGTTTAGTGACGCTCCTCGCGCTACAGGCGCCTCCGAGCTGGTAAGGATTCGGATGTTGTAAACCGATCCGTACTCAGACGGAAGCGCATTTGCTGTCTGAGGATAATTCCAGCTTGAGAAAAATCCTGATCCAGTCAGTGCATCAAAGTCAGGTTGAAGTTCAGTCGAACTCAACATGAAATAGGCGCTTCTGATAGGGCCAGTTCCATATTTGTCATCGCCTTCTATCCCACTTACGAACTTATACGCGTTGTTCGTGTCGAGTGTTGCAGCAACTAACGAGAAGTCTGAAACTCCTAAGTTAGTCGGGTTATCCCCATTCTGGCCCCCTGCGGCGTAAATTTTCGACGCCGCCGAAACAATGTAATCTCTTAAGATTAAATCCTCTGCCTGACGCATTGCGACCGAACTATTACTTTCGATTCAGGCTATCTACTGACCATTTCTGGCGGGATCGGCGCTTCGACCAATCCTCTCATAGTTTCCTATGAGTTTAGACTATAACATACTCTTTTTTACAAGAGTCCAAACCGGTTAGTCGTTGCGGGTATTGATAAAGGGTAAACATTAATATCAACTTCCCTCGGGTTGCCCTGGGCTTATGCAGCCTGTAGGTTTTCCCAGGTATTTAGGTTTGGTTTATTCTGGCCATCTTGTTTAGCCAGACGCTCGGATACCCAAGCGAGGACACCCTCTTGGTCTTGTAGCAAGACCTGTTCATTTATGACGCATCCCGTACCAAAGAAGGCCATGGTGGCATCAATTATGTCACGCTGCGGCACTTGGGCGGCGGGGTCTACGCCAGAATTCCCAAGTTGTATAGTTGGTGGGATTAAGGCTTTTGGCCTAAAAAATCTCATTACCGAGCCGCCATTGGCTGGCATAGAAACCTTGTCGCAAACCGTGATATAATTCATCGTCGGTGTTGGGACATAGAGCATAGCTGGCGCCAAGCTGTTTAGAATCATTGGGCCTAGCTGGCTTGTTGTAGTAATAGACATTTGTTCACCTAATTTGTCTATTAAGTGATTTGTTGAGTCCGTGGACGAAAACGTACTACGTCCGTTGTCAACATATCGGGCATGGGGTGCGAAGTCCACTAACGCGATTAGCACAATAACGTTTGTGCAGAACGATAATTAAACCTTTAACAAATTAAAAAAATAATAACTAGAAAAAAACCAAAGGCTTGTAGATTTTGCGTCCAATCTTTTTGTCTTGCATTAGCCACAAAGCTTGAGTTGCTTAGAAGAAAAAAAAGCTAAACGTGACCTAAATTCAAATATTTGTTACACGTTAGATGTTCTCAACTCTCCATTTTGTACGTTTTTGTCCCGCCCTGCTCCTTGGGCGGGTTTTTTGTTTACATGGAAATGCGTTTTTTTAATTCCTGCATTTTTTCATATGCAGATTTTTGCCCTTGTGTAGAAAAATCGCCTACGTTGTTATAAGGGGCAGATCCCACACCGCTAGGATGGTAAAACATTCCCTTGCGATTGCGGTCAATTTGATCTTGCACCGCAGGCCTTTCATCCTTTTTTGGAGCTTGCAAAGCCTTGATTTGTTCATACAGAAGAGCTTGCCTATGAAAATTGTCAGGCATCATCAACATGCGGTCGGCGATTGCCGGATGTTTTCTAGCGAACGCGTCCAGATTTTGTTCGGTCATCACTTCGTAAAAATCAGGATTCGCCCGAATGTATTGATTCTGCTTCTCCTTTTCCATGAGCTCGGCAGCTTTTTGGGCCGCCTTTTGTTCTATTTTTTCCTCTAAATTTTGTTCCCAGCGAGAAAACTTTCTTTTTAAAGCTTTGTGATCAACGTAAGGGTCATCTCCATCGTCATCGTCATCGTCATGATTTGGCTGGATGGCCTGTTGGATTGCAATTTTGTTGATCCTTTCAAGCTGTTCAAGCCTTTGTTGCAGCTGCGTTTTTTCCGATCTTTCTTGTTCTAGCTGTTTTCTTAAGCGTCCAAAATTAATTTGTGCATCGGTTTGAGCTGGTGCAGCCTGTGCTTCTTGCGGTTGTGTGTTTTCGTTTGGTATTTCAGTCATAATTTCCCTGTCTTGACGCCGACAAGCGATTGAGTTAACCTGTTAATAATAAATTTAAAAAAAAGATTCTATGAAAATTAATGTTCTTGACGCCCATGACAGATACGAAAGTTTTACAAAAAAAGATTTTTATATTGCAAATTGCTTAGACAACTTAATCAAGCAGAAACCATTTGGGGATTATCCCTTTTATGTTTTTTGCCATCCGAGAACCGACGATGACGGCGTGACAAAACGCTACATCTATCAACCGCGATTAACAAAGCCTAAAGCTCAGACTAACAGCGCTTTATACAAAGTAAAGCCCGGATCGGATATATTAAAAGTCATTTGGATTTTACCGCCTAGGGAGATGTGGAATGATTACCAGCTTGGCAATGTATGCGAGAATCAAGAAATTGAAAAATTCATCCACTTTTTCCAGTTCGATCGATCCGAACTTGAAAAGCCTGAGGAAGAAGACCCTTCGCCGGAAAAGATTCAAGAAATCCTATTTGAGTTTCAACCGCAGCTGTTCAAAAAAGAAACGCTGCCTGAACACTTAATTCCTATTTGGGAAAAAAGAGTCGCGCAAATTCGATCTAAGGAAAAATCAGGCTAAATTTTTTGGCGGTTTTCGCAAGACCTTTTTAGACAAAGGTTTAGCATCAATGCCCATGATTGAACGCGGCTTGCCGATCGGGTTTTTCGCGCCCGTTCCGTAACCGTCTCCGACACCTCGAGCAACCGGCGCGGTGTGGGTTTGTTTGAGTTTTGGCTTAGTTTTGTATGGCTTTTTTACTTTCGTATCGCCTGGTCGCAAGGGAAACATTGAGCCTCTTGAGGAATTGGGCTTTTGCCCGGCTTGGATTTGTGGCCTACAGGATTTCTAAAGCCTACGCCGTAATCGCTTCCCGCTTGCATGAAACGGCCGGTAGTCGTCCTCTCTTTTCTTGGAGAATCAAATTCTTTGTCGTTTAAGCGCTGGTGATACTTGAGAGGATCTTTAAACATTTCTACCTAAAAAAATCGGCCGTTTTTTGTTTTTGGTGAGGTAACGGCAAACACACGCAAACTCACTAACGAGGAGTTTAATTTCTATAGCCAGGCTTGATGCCGTGGGCTTTTATTTTTTTTGTGAGAGAACCTTGGTCGGCTTTGATGTGCTCATCCGTATCGGGATAATGAGCATCCAAAGCGCCAGCGCCTTCACCGCTTGTATAGTGTTTTACATTCGTTTTGGACTTCATAAGCATGTCGGATGTGTGAGGATATCCGCCCATGTCTCTAATTTTCCTGCCAGCCATGACAACCCTTAGTGCTAATTAATTTTTACTATAATGCAAATTATTTTTTTTGCAACATGATTTGAAATATTTTCTACATATCGCCCAAAAATTGCCCGTGCTTGACAAGTAAAATATTTACAAGGTGTTTGACAGCTCCCACGGCTAAAGCCAATGGGATTCCTAATTCACAGAGAGCAGCTTTGCAACAAATTATTGTTGCCGAGTCTTCCGCTCTCTCCAAAGGCTAACCCCGCCAGTCCGACGGTTATCATTTTTCATGCTAGTATTGTAACGTGTTGGCAAGTATTGTACAAGAAAAAAAGACGCTCTCATACAGGCTCGTTAGTGATAGATCTAAAAACGCAAAGCAACGGCGCAGTTGGCAATTCTTTTTGCCAAAATCGTGAATATGACTTTGAAATTACACAAAAAATGGAAGACATCTACGAAGAAATCTGCAAGCTCAATCCAAAAATGATCATAGATTGCGAAAAATTAGACTGGTCTTCGATCAATCCAGATATCTTTGGCTCCATGATTCAATCAATAGCAGATCCCGCCCAAAGAAGCAATTTGGGTATGCATTACACCTCCGCTCCAAATATTATGAAGGTCATCCGTCCATTGTTTCTGGATGAACTCTACATGGAATTGGCAAGGTCTAAAAGTGACGAGAAAAAACTCAATGAATTGTATGATCGCCTAGGGAAAATTCGCATATTTGACCCAGCTTGCGGATCTGGCAATTTCTTAATTATTGCATACAAAGAATTGAGGCTATTTGAAATACAGCTCTTGCAGCAGCTCGAAAGACTCGGGAAGAACCCCGCGTTTTCAACTCAAATTCAGCTTTCTCAGTTTTGTGGCATTGAAATTGATGAACTTGCATGTAAAGCAGCCAAGCTATCTTTGTGGATAGCCGAGCATCAAATGAACAAAATTTCCGAACGAACGTTCAATAAATGGGCAGCCTCCCTTCCATTAAAAGAAGGAGGGCATATTGTTTGCGGAAATGCTACGAGATTAGATTGGGAAAAAGTGTGTCCGAAAGAGAAAGGATCAGAAATTTACCTTTTAGGCAACCCCCCATATAAAGGGTCATCCTTTCAAACAAAAGAACAAAAAAACGATATGTCTTTGGCATTCAGCGGGATTGACAATTTTAAATTACTGGATTACATAGCATGTTGGTTCTACAAAGGCGCTGATTATATCCACAAGTCGGGCGCTAGTCTAGCATTTGTATCAACTAGTTCTATTTCTCGGGGCGATCAAGTTTCTTTGTTGTGGCCTCATATTCTATGCAAAGATATCGAGATAGGTTTTTGTCACCAACATTTCAAGTGGACAAATAATGCTAAGAACAATGCTGGGGTATCATGTGTAATTATCGGGTTACGCCCTTCTTCTGACAAGCCAAAGGTGATTTTCAATGAAACCCATGGCAATATAGTCGATACTATCAACCCTTACCTGTCATCAAGGAAATGTGATCCTATAACTCGACGATACAAACCAATTAGTAAAATTCCTGAAATGGTTTATGGAAATTACACTGGACGCTGCGAAGCATTAATTTTGTCTAGAGAAGAAAAAAACGACCTAATTGAGAAGTACCCTAATTCTAAAAAGTTTATTAAAAAGTTTGTTGGATCAGACGAATTTATAAACAGAACAGAAAGATACTGCTTATGGATTAGAGATGAAGATCTGGATGAAGCAAATTCAATTTCAGAAATAAAAAGGCGCATTAAAATTGTTGAGAATGAGAGGAAGAAAAGCCCAGATCCAGGCATACAAAACCTTTCTAAAAGACCGCATCAATTCCGTGACACTAAAGAGCCGCTCATATCCTCCATGATAGTACCCATTGTTTCTTCAGAAAAAAGAGAATATTTACCGTGCGGATTCCTTAACAAAAACGAAATAGTCCCGAATTCTGCTCAAGTGATTCACGATGCTGACACTTATATATTTGGTGTAATTTCTTCGCGCCTTCATACAATTTGGGTGAAGGCAACAGCCGGACAACTTGGAAAGAGTATTCGCTATTCTTCCGCCATCTGTTACAACAATTTTCCATTCCCTGAAATAAATATAAAGCAAAAAGAACAAATTCTTTCATATGTACTTAAATTGCTTTCCGAGCGCGAAAAACACCCAGACAAAACAATCGCCGAACTATATAATCCTCAAAAGATGCCAGCCGGCCTAAGAAAAGCCCACCAAGACCTCGATGCCGCTGTCGAGCGTTGCTATCGTTCTAAACCATTCGAGAGCGACGAAGAAAGACTAGAGCACTTATTTAAGCTCTATGAAGAAATGATCCAAGCCGAAAAGTAAAGGAACTAAACAGGCTTGGTTTCGTTTGGCGGAATGGCATCATACACCGACTGTATGTACCTACGAAATTCGTCGTGAAAAAAACCAACACATTCGTCAAAGCCCAGATTTGTTTGAATCAAAGCCCTAAAAACACAAAGCAGCGACACCGCTAATATTTCTTCGTTGTCTAAACCTCTTTTGGTGAGCATGCGGTCAATTCGCTTGCCCAAATGAACTAAATCTTCGACCCTTTCAGGATTTCTCAAACAATATTTCATTGCATTCCTTGAGCATTCGCAAGTTCTTGCGGATTGATTTGCGAAAGCATGCGCGACACAAATTCATTAGCTAAACTAGTGCGTTTTGCGTCTTCTTTTTCGTAATCTTGCTGTATATTTTCCATGTCGTCAATCTTTTCCACAGTCTGCATTTTGATTGCAGCTTCTAATTCGCCGTAAGTTTTTGTGATTTGAATGAGCTTTTCCAGCGCTTCAACCTTGTTCTTAACCGCCATGGAATTGTTTTGCGCGATCTCTGACAATCGTTCTCTAAAGAGTCCAAGGTTGCTTTCTTCCCTGCCAAAACGCTCTCTTGCCATAGCGATGTTAGAAGCTGCTTTTGAGTAAAGTTCTTTAACCTTTGCATCTTCAAGCGACTGTTGTACAAGCTGCGTGTGTTCGGCTTGCGCTGCTTGCATTTGTTCTTGTTTTTGCAAAATCTCAATGAGATCGTTTTTGCCTTGGATAACGGCTCTCTTTGCAATTTCAGACGCGGGAATCACACCGCCTAACGCTTGATTTAACTCCATCCACTGCATGAACTCTTGGTGTTTTTGCGTAGCTGTGTTCAGCCCTTCTTCTACAACAACTTGGCATTTTGCAAAAAGGCGGTTGAAGAAAAATTCGGTTGGCTTCTCTCCAAGGTAAAGCTCTACTTTTTCCGCTGACCAATTAAGCTGCAAAATCGCTAACATGACTTCTCCTAGCATTTTTAGCGACTGATCCCACTGATCAAAATACTTTTGCAAAACCATGAGGTTTGCAGCTTGTTTAACCAAAAGAGTCAGACTAGACATTTGTTTCATGTCATCGCCTTTCCAAGACTCTAGATTTACGCCCGATGTAGCAAAAATCAAATTTGCGAGCTGTTCGGCAAGTTGCATCGTAGAGGCGGGAGCGCTTGAGGGTAGAATCTTTTCTACATCGCCCATTTCGTAGCCCTCGTTTACGATGATATCATAGCCCTGCCCGGTCTTTTTTAAGGTGTCCTCATTTGCTACCGCTCCGCTTTTTCTTTTCCATCCAGCATTAATGGTAGATTCTTCTATGTCATTGGCTATTATGATCTTGCGATTCAAAAGAAATTGAGGGCTTCGCATCGCGAACACTAAAGAACGCACGCGTAGATTAGGATAATTTAAGTGGGGGTCGTAACTCCAAATCACGGGGATGAACGGGCATTGATCAAAACCTAAAGGGTTAAAAGTCAATGACATAAGTTGATCATTTAAAACTGTGGCAAGCTTCCAAGTAGGCGTATCTACCTCGACTATTTTCATATCGGGCGAACGCTCCATTATCCTAAAAACATCGGTGTGTTTTTCGCTGTAATCAAAAAACATTTTCAGCGATTCCGAATAGAACTTCTTCTTTTTTCTTGTAGACTTAAACCACACATAACTAATGACTAACAAATCATTTCTGTTCATGTTGTAGTTTTCGGGAAGAAAGTAAAATCGACCGTACCGCTGAGGCGTTCCTGCCATCGGTTTGATGATATGCTCGTGATCGCGAAAACGGTTGAGCGCTTCTCTTTTAGATATGAATTCTTGACACCAAACGTGTTGGCAATCGCTCATTCCTGGAAAATCTCTAAAATAGGGATCGGTCATGTAGGAATTGTATTCCCAAATTTTTAGCCTAAGCGCTCCTTGCAATGGGTCTTCGCCCATGTAATCTAAATATGGCTGCAACAAAACCATTCCAGAAATTGCAGCTAGTTCGCAAGCTCTTGAGAATGTTTCGTTTATGCCCTCGCTATTGCATAAATGCGTTATTAATCTGGTGTATTGATCGGTTGTTTGAGTGTCTGCGCCCTCGGTCGGTATGTAATTAATTGATTTTCGGTGTTGGCGTTGATAGCCGGTGACCATCGAAACAGGAGCCTGGATCAAGTTGAAATAGTAGTTTTGAAAGTTGTAGGTTGGCGCGAAATTAAAGTAGCGGTTTACGTACTGCTGCGAGCCCGCATGGAAAAGGCTGTCGATATTAGCCTCATTCCATCGCGCTTGCTCGATGGGTTGAAATCGTGAGTAGAGGTTGTCAAGCCATTGTCTGATATTAGTTTCGTTTGGCTCAAGCGAATCGTCCCAAACTTGATTGTAAACTGTCAAAATAACCCCCAAGATATAACTATCTTATAGAAATTATTTGACTAACTTGCAATTAGTTTAGGGATTGTCCTTTTTTTTCCATTTCGTCGATTAAAATGTTTTTTGGCAAATCGCAATCCAAGCAAAAAAACCCATGAAGTTCGAAATTGCGCGCGCATTCTTCTTGTACGTGTTTAATTAACGCTTCAAAAGCTTCTTCCTGCATCATCCCCCCCCTAACAAAAAACCTTACCATAGCTAACAAAAAAAACCTTGCCCAGCCCAGCCCTGCCCTGCCTTGCCCGGCCTGGATACAATTCGCCCTTTCGGACACAAAAAAACCTCGCCTTGCCCTGCCCTGCCTCGCCGTGCCTCGCCCCGACACAAGTCGCCCTCACGGGCATAAAAAAAACCTCGCCGTGCCTTTCTTTGCCTAGCCCCTCCATGCCCAACCTAGACTTGCCCAGCCCCGCCTTGCCTAGCCTGGAATTGATGTAATTCGCCTTCACGGACACAAAAAAAACCTCGCCTTGCCGGACCCAGCCATACCCGGCCCTGCCTCGCCTTGCCCTGCCTAGACATAACTTGCCCTCACGGACACAAAAAACCTTGCCTGGCGTTGCCTAGCCCCTCCATGCCCAACCTAGACTTGCCCAGCCCCGCCTATCCTAGCCTGGAATTGATGTAATTAGTGCTTTCTAACAACAAAATCCACGACCCTAAAACGGCCGTTGCCAATCTTTCTGCCATCGCCTATGCCTTCGAAAAGGCCAGCGTTATCGCAGCAAGCCTTCATATCGTCTTTAGAAACGGCTCGATCATCCCAAGATAGCGTACAAGTGAGCTTCCAGCCCGGAGCTGCTGCGATTCGATAGCGCAAATTCCGCCCTTTAGTCATTGGGTTTACAACGGATCGCACATCCAGATAAACGGAATCCGTAGAATTTTTTGTTAGTGCATCTTCTTGAGGAACAAAACGATCGGTTATATATATTCTAGACTCGACAACCTCTAAAGTAGCACCAACTTTTTTGTTTAAAGACGATTTTCCTACTTTGATCTGCTTGCCCCCGGCCGTAATAGATCCCACAATGTAGGAAGGCAGCACGTACAATTGACGATTTTCGTCCATGAGAACAGTTTGCTTCCATTCCTCATGATCCATTCCCGTTGTACCGCTTTTAGACTTGGATTTAACCAGCGTATCAATGGGAAATGTGTGAAACAATAGTGGCTTAACCCCTTCGATATCAAGTTTTGCGCAAATTAACATGTGAATTCTCCATTTTGTTGTTTGTTTTTTAAAACCTCGCCACACCTTGCTTTGCCCAGCCCTGCCTGGCCTAGCCTGGCCTAGCCTTGGGGTGTTTTGTTGCTGGCGGATAGTTTACACGATTTTGGGAAAAATAGATACAAAACTGTCGCCCACCAAGCAATCTAACTAAATTGGCTAACGATAGTTTGGATTGAAGTTTTGCGGATTGTGAAAAGGATTGTTTTTGTTTACGAGGCTAAGCGTTTCTTCTTTTGGAGAATTAAATTGCATCCTATTCTTCATAAACGATTTACAAGCATAGCGAAGCGCGTCGCAGCAATCATCGTTTTTCTTAAGAGGCGCTTCTTTGCCGCTTTTAGAGGCTTTCGGATCCCATACATACGTTTGCATTTCTCGGATTAAGTTTTCGCACGCGGGCGAGATGAGAAGCGTTCCGCTTTTTATTGCGTTGGCGACCGTTATTATGCCATCGTAAACTTCGTTATTCGTCGGCACCGTGTGAATGTTGCGGCGCGCTAATTCGGCTTTAAAAAGAGCCGCTGACGGATCTAGGTAAACGGCTTTAATTGCGCGCTCTCCTAAAAACTTTTGCACTTCCTCAGCGTATTCGCTTGGAGCTAACTGCCTTTTTCCCTTCGAGCTGTAATAATATTCGTCCTCGGCCCATAGCTGCAAGCCGTGGGGAAGCTGAGATACGCGAATGAGAACACAACAAAAAGCGTGGTCTGTGCCGTAGTCTATTCCCGCAATCCAGTAAAGCGTCTCTCCCCTGGCGTGATCAACTACATGGTATTTACGCTCGAAGAAATCGTAAATAGATCCCTCGGCAAGCGCCCATTCGCCATAATAATAGCGACGCAAAAAAAGGCCTGTGAGCGTTTGCTTCAGCGAGTCTTTTAGGTCTTCTGGCAAATAAGGATTGTCGTCTATCTTCCAGTGGGAGGCGTAATATTTTTTGTCGCCGTTTTCCGCGTGATCGATCATCCGTTTGCAAAAATGATCGGGGTTCATGGGATTCATGTCGCCGTAAAGTTGCGAGTGAGGCATTGAAAGGCGGGTTATGATCATTTGCAAAACGTTTTCGGGATAAAGCGTCATTTCGTTGCAGTAGCAAAGATCAAAGGTTTTTCCCTGTATGGCTGCAAGGGCCCCCTCATCTCCCGCACCAATAGCGCGTATTTTTTTGTTGCCGAAAGTCAAAATCTTATCGTGCTTTGACCAAGTGCAAAAAGGTTTGAACACTAAAAAACTAGGATGCGTGAAAATAAGAACGATGCAGTTTTCATAAATATCGCTGATCGATCTTCCCAAAATCCAAATAGACTCTCCCGGGCACGTAAGGGCTTTTTGCAAGAACTTGAAAAAAACAGCTACGGTTTTGCCTGATCTAACAGATCCATGGGCAAGATTGAATTTGGCTTCCGCATTTAAAATGAAATCAACTTGTTTTGGAGAAAATGGATCGCTAATCAACTTTTGCTTCCACGGGATTCTTCTCGATTTGCGCTTGAGCTTTGACGTGGTCGAAAAAGTTTTGCAGCTTGTTTAGGTTTTCTGCAAAAGCGACAAACGAAACCTCTTGGGTTCGCTTCAATTCAGCTTCTTCTTGCTTGATAAGCTTTTCGTGAGCCCTCAAGTCAACATCGTACATGCCTAAATAACGATTGCCGTATGATTGCGCAAGATTCTCATTCTTAACGATATTGCGCACCATTTTCTTCAAAGCGATTTCGTAATAAGGTCGAAAAAGGTCGCGCTGGGTGAGTTTTTTCCAATCGTCTCTAAAAAGGCCGTGGCGATCGTAATACCAACCGACAAAGTAAATTTCATTTGCGCCGGTAACGGGATTGTCCAACCAATCGAGCAAATCTTTTCCAAGTTCGTGCAAGTCCTCTGTTGAGACCAACTTGGCTGGTCTGCCTCTAATCTTTGTTTTAACTTTCATAAATCACCTTTTACAAACATATACAAATTACTTTAATTAAAAAAAAGATTGCATATTGCACTAAATTAACTCGAGATTTACACTTATTAGCATAAACAACAGCAAAAGGAGTTTTGCCATGAACCCAATTTACTTCTACGATCCAGAGTGGGAATTTGATCAATTCTTAATTGCTAATTTTAAAGAGGAATTACTTAACATTCGCGACGGACTTGCAAAATCTATCAACTTAAGGTTGTCTGATGTTTGGTCTTACTACGGCAATCAAATAAGAGAACATTTTTTCTTCAGCGCATCCAAGTCCGATTTTTGCAAATACGTCGCAGCATCAGACCACGAAGAAGGCCGCAATCAGTGGTTGTTTGATTGGGCTATAGAGGAGTATGGTTGGATGGCCTACAATGATCTATTGGAAGGCGATAGAAACTTTTTCCTAGCGATCTATCACAATGATTCTGAATGGCTTGAGGGATGATATGATGGACGTGACGCAATCCCCTGACTTTAGTCGTGAAGTTGAGGAACGCCTTTTAAATTAATTAGTATTGTTTTAATTAATCAATCGTTTTGCTAACATTTTTTCCAACAAGTTAGAGTCGGTAAAGTAGCCAAAGCAATTGTCATACAAGACGGCTTGGCGAAAGCCAAGTTTGGTAACAACTCCGACGTATTGTAAGTTTTGGATTTTTAGTTGCTTGTTGCAGAATCCTAAATGGCCCTGGAATGGGGCTCGAGAGCGATGGAATCGCCCAGCAACTAGTCCGCAATAGCCGATTAGCTCTGTTGCCGGAATCCCTTGACTTTAGTCATGGGGAGGTTCAAATACGCAGGCAGATAGGAAATGCAGTCCCCCCAGAGGGGGTGAGGCTGCTGGCAAGGAAATTAAAAATGCTATTCCAGGGCAGCTATGAACCGGTCGATTTGTTTGAAAAAAGCTAAAGCCTCGGCAAGGTTCCTTTAAAAAAGGATGATAGCTTGGCTATCTTTTTTTTCCCTTAGCCTTGCATTTCTTGTCCATTTTCTTGTCCATTTTTAGCAATTTAGCCTCTTCTTTTGTGGCCTTGCTTTTTAAAGACTCTAGGCTTTTTTTAATGGCTCTATCCATGGCATCTCGTTGGATTCTGTTCTTTGCATCGTTTCATTTGAACGTGTAGCAGCAAGCTGTCTAGCACAGGAAGGCGTTTTTCCGGCGATCCCATCAACTCAATTTCATAATCAAGGGTTGCAAGGGTGTTTAAAAACCTTGAAGCTGTTTCTAGAGAGTCAAATTTTTCTGTATCAATGATCATTTTTTCTTCTTCGTTTTGGGTATTTTTGCTCCGGCTGCACGGGCTTCGGAGAGAGCTATGGCTTTTGCTTGAGCCGGATTTTGCACAATCGGCCCTTTTTTAGAGCCTGAGTGCAATTCGCCGGCCTTGTATTCGCGCATAACCTTGGCTATTTTCGACGATTTGCTTTTAGCCATGGTTTGATTCACTTTTTCTTTTTCATCGGCATTTTGGCCTTGCAAGGCATTTCTTGCTTTTCGTGCTCTTTGTCTTTTTTCACAGGCTGTTTTTTCATGTGTTACCTCTTGTAAAATTGTACGCTAACAAAAGAGCTATTTTGTAAAAATATTTTTTTACCAGGGAACTTGTTGATCGAAGTCAAAACTCGCTGGTTTTGCCACAGGCTGCTGCAAAAAAGGCTCCAAAAGCTGGATAACGGCTTTGTCAAAACGGTCTTTGTTTTCTTTTTCCAGAAAAATGTAGTTAAAAAACTTCTTTTTTCCTGATTCGTCCTGGTATGGTCGACTTGGTGGCGCAAGCCATCGTGTGCCATTGGATTCAAGGAGCTTGTATTCTCTAATTGTTAATCCTAAGTTTGTGAATTGTAAGTCAAAGGAACATACAACAATACCGTTACTTATCGATTTAAAGTTCATTATTTTCATAAAACTCAAATTGTTCGTTGTTAATTTTGTTAGATTTAGATCTCACACTTTTTAGAAAAACATCTTTTATAAAAAAAACATGACCGCCAATTGCCACAGGAACTAAGCTGGTATCAGCGAATATTTTTTTAATTTGCTCGCTAATCTTTTGATTTTTGCCAAAAAGCAAAAGAATCTCCGGAAGTGCCTTTTTGGCCAATTTAATAGCCATAGTATTTTTTTTAAAACACTTATTTCCGTAATGGATTTTGGTTAAAATTTTGACTTTCTCGACTCCAAACAACTCGACAATCCTTTCTTGGTTTTTGAAAAAATTATCGCTGGCGTCCATCGGCGTTACAAACCGCCTCTGAAACTCGTCGGCGGCAGCCTTTCTGTGTGCCTTGGCTTCATCGTTCGTAAAGGGCTGTCCGCTTTTCACGAGCGCAATTAATTTGGCTTGGCTAGCGCAACGCCATTGGGAAAGATTTTGAAAAATTACTGGTTCTGGATGATCCAGATCTGGAAAAGCCGAAAGGCTTTCTTCTTTTTCCTCCAGCGGAACTAAAATTTGTTGTGACAACAACTCTCTTATTTTCATTACTTTTTAATTACAAATTTATTTTTCTCTTGACGCGCTCCCCTGCAGTCGCTATACTGGGGGGCGTTAAGCCCCAAGCGACCCCCCTCCCGCTTTGCGCAGCAAAAAGGCGGGGGAGAGGGCGAGTGGCAACGTAGGCTTGCTCGCTGGGGCAGTATTGCCCCCCCTGAGGTAATGCTCCTGCGGGGTGCGTCACCAGGTATGTAATTATATTATAATCTTTTTGTTTCATATTATTTTTGTTTTATTTTTTACATTTCGATAGATTTAAACGACCACTTATATTTTGGAAGTTCTGTTTGGTGTTTTTTTGTGATTTTAGCTTCATATGGTTTTTTCCATTTTGCTTCTACTTCCCTGGCTTTTTCGTAAACTATTTTCATGGATAAAACTGTATCGTTATAATCTGGATCGTTTACGGGAACAGGTAACAACGAAAGAACAAGACTCATTTCTACGGCAATTTTTGAAGACCCTCGGTATGTACCGCTCTTAGCTGAATGATGAACGAATATCATGGTTTTGTTTTGGGATTTCCAGAAGCGCAGCCAGCAACCAATCGGCTCCCAAGAAGCCGCTTTATTTTCAAAATCCTCACTGGCTCCCGATGGTGGAAAAGATAAGGTCGATAAATTGTCAAAAATAATAACGTCAAAATCTTTTATTATTTTATCGAGTATTAACTGCCATTTTTTATCGTTTATGTTGATGTAACCTTTTTGTGTTTCATAGATTTCTTGTGACAACAAAAAATTAATAGTGGTTAAGTCTAATTCAAATTCACCGGAAAGTGTTTCGAGAATACGCTCAAATCTGGATTTCATTTCGCCAATGGTCAATTCGCCGTCAATGAACAAAACTTTTTGTTTTTTTGGTTTATACCAACCAAAGGGCACACCTT
>Ga0129333_10000526_pt1 | contig 31697 bp, 47 predicted proteins | sample CPB6_08_DNA_FD_94474 | JGI IMG/M metagenome (GOLD analysis project Ga0129333, IMG submission 94474) | Freshwater to marine salinity gradient microbial communities from Chesapeake Bay, USA - CPBay_Sum_0.6_0.8_DNA | ecosystem: Environmental > Aquatic > Marine > Coastal | place: USA: Chesapeake... | reverse complement strand
TGATCCATTCATAAACAGAGGTCAGGATATGGTCGCAGGATGGACCATGCTCATATCTTTGAATATCTTTGATGCTGAGAATTGGTGTGATATTCCATACGATGATTATGACTTTGAGAATGGCACTCCAACACCAACAGATAACTGTGGTGACTTGACTACTACATATAACGTATATGTAGATGGAATATTACAGGATACATTCACTCAGAATACAACAGAAAATAACACTATAAATATCAATCTATAATGGCAATAACTGATATAAACATAACGACAAGTACTCCAAATCTTCAAGAGGTAACGGATATTGGTAATGATACCACTAATAATATTAGATTAAGTGATTCGGCTATTGTACTTGACAATCTTGCAGCATTAAAAAAAGGCTTCATTGATAATGGTCAAGGAGGAGGTATTGCGAGAGAATGTGCAGTAGGTTATCAGGATGAGTGGGAGGCAGGTATACAGTATTACATCAATCAAGCAGGTAGGATAGTCTACGCTAATAGTATCAATGGTAGCAATCCTGATGCTACTTATGATGTTGATAAGGGATATATAGTAGGAAGCTATTATAAGAATCTCAATAACAATAGATCATACAAATGTATAGATAATACTGCTGGTGCTGCTCAATGGATACAGGTTACAGATCAATTTCAATCTGATTGGAATCAAAACGATAATGCTGCTTCTGATTATATCAAGAATAAGCCTACAATACCAACAGTAACTACATACGGATTATTCGCTCAGACTGCTAACAGTCCAACGCTAACAGCATCAACGGCAGAAGCTACTTTGATAGATGGCGGTGTAGGTACTTTATCTGTTCCTGCAAATGGCTTCACAGTAGGTGATTCATTTCAGGTCAGTATGGGTGGAGTTATGTCTGCTAAGAATAACGATACTATTACTATTAGATTAAAAACAGGTTCTGTTGTATTGGCTTCTTCAGGAGCATTGACTTTGCCTGTAATCAATAATCAAGTATGGTATCTTACAGCTCAGTTTACTATCAGAGCTATTGGAGCAGCAGGTGTGGCATCTATTGTAAGCGTGGCTCAGTTTCACATCTTAAAAGCGGCCTCAGGTACTCAAGAAGGCTTTGCTTGGAATGTTATCAATAATACTACATTCGATACTACTATATCAAATACTCTTAATATCACAGGGCAATTCAGTTCGAATAGTGCATTGAATAGTATATACTCAGATATCTTTATCTTGAATAAAATATACTGAGAACATCAGAACATAATATAGTATGGATGCTGTAATAATGACAACTGCACTAAAAAAGCATGGTATCTCTGTATTGCTTTGTATGTGCATATTTTGGTTGAATAACCGATTAATGAATGCTGAGGAAAAAATTGAACGAGTAGAAGCACAGCTATATGAATGTCTTAAAGAGAGTGCGTACAAGAGTACGAATTCGCAGAGAGAAGAAAAAAGAAATGAAACTTTTCAGGCATCTTATGCCATCATCACAAAAGAAACAATCTATGAGCTTAAAAGAAAGATGGCAGTCTAAGACTCCTACATTCTGGAAGAAAGTCCAAAGAATAGGAATTGCAGCAGGAGTTATAGGTGGAGCTATCATAGCAGCACCCATTGCACTACCTGCTACACTAATCACAGTAGGAGGATATCTCGTTGCTGTTGGATCAGTAACGGCAGGTCTTAGTCAACTGACAAAAGAGTGATGTATTACGATTGGCTGAAAGATGAGCGATCTCCAAAGATACTTGTAGAGGCTATAAAGCATCTCGGAGTAAAGGAGATTGTAGGATCATCTCATAATCCTGAGATTATACGATGGGCAAGAGAGCTTAACATCTCTTGGTATACGAATGATGAGATTCCATGGTGTGGTCTATTCATAGCATATTGTGCTAAGATGGCAGGAGTAGAAGTAGTAGATGCTCCGCTTAGAGCATTATCATGGTCAACGTATGGAACGGCAGTAAGTGAGCCAATGCTTGGGGATATCTTGACATTCAGAAGAGATGGAGGCGGTCATGTAGGATTGTATGTAGGTGAGGATGCAATGTACTACCATGTACTCGGAGGTAATCAAGGAAACTCTGTAAGCGTTACAAGGATAGCTAAGTCAAGATTACATAAAGCAAGGCGTACAGCGTGGAGAGTTAAGCAGCCATCTAATGTCAGGAAGATATTTCTTGAGGCACATGGAACAATTACTACCAATGAAGCATAAATAGTATTATATTTGCAGCGTTTGTTGCTTTTTTCATAGCGTTTTAGCTCCTCAGAAATTGGGGGGCTTTTTTATTTTATTAAAAAAATGTTGAAATAAATTTGCATATATGTAAATTACATCTATCTTTGTAAGGTCAATAAGGCACAAAACAAAAAAAAACCAACATTATGAACCCGTACAAGTTTCAATTTTTAGACAAGAAAGGAAATGTTATTGATGAACAGATAACATTGTGTACATCAAAACAAGATGCCATTAAAATGGCAAAGAAATATCTTGCAGAATGTATGCAAAACGATGTCGTAAAAGTCAAAAATTTTAGAGCATATTAAAAACCAAAACGAAAAACAAACGACATGAAAAAATTCTTAAAATTCGCTTTAGCAGTTTATTTACTTAGTGTATTAATTGGAATAGTAGAATCAATATGAAACAGTTGCAAACACTCAAAAGCATGGAATATCTTAGAGATAATCTATGGAAAAAGCTATCAAATGAGAATGATGAGCTTGTAAGATTATCAGCATTGAATGATGTTGATGATTGTATCTACGTCTGCAAGGACAAAATATCTCAGCTCATGAAGAGCTATGCAGTAGTAACTCAAGAAATCTCAAGAATATGCCTGGACTGTGTGAATGGTGCGAGGGTGGAGGATCGGTTATGATTGGTCCACATTGTGATCTACCTGCATCGATGTGCTGTGGTGGATGCTATACTGAAGTTAAATGTGAAAAATGTAAAGGAACAGGTTATGAAAAAGAAGAAACAAGAGAAGAAACAGATGGAGAATAACTACACTCCATTTCATTTGCCGATTCGCCACATGATGAACTGGTGGAGAAAGAATGGCAATGGATCGTTTAATGTTGAATTGTACTTACAGATTTGCAGGTCTAAAGAGATGATGTCATGAGAGTATTATTTATCATTTCAGTTATAGCTATATTCTTGTGCATAGGAATCGCTTACTGGTATTTTCTTTGGAATGTATCAGGATGGATAGGAGTAAGTATCAACCTTGCTGTGATCGCAGCAGTAGCAATTTATATTCGTTATGCAGATGTGGAAGATCACCTATAAGTTCAAAGGTCACTCAGGGTGGCAACTTGGCTATAAGATAGTCAAGGCATATGACAGAAGCCATGCGATACGATGCGCTGATGTATGGGAGCAGTTAATTAAAAAAGTAGAGAAGTTGTGAAAAAGCAAAAGTTAATCGAGTTAGTAGAAAAGTATGATCTCACAAGCAGATCAAGAAAGAGAGAAATATTGTATAAGCGACATTTCATCATGGCTGAATTGTACGAGGAGATTCCATCGCTCAGTCAAGTAGGAGATATTGTTGAAAGAGATCACGCAACAGTACTTCATGGAATCAGAGAACATAAGAAATGGATGGAGGTAAAAGATGCTGAATATCTTAAAGCTATTGATGACTTATATCGTGAGATTTATAACGTAGATGTGAATGATCTTGCTGATCAAAATATCCACGTTCGAACAAATTCGATTCATGGCAGCTTAGTAGATATATCAATTCGCTTTGTTTCGCTTGATGTGAACGTATTTCGTGGCATAAGTGGTATAATCACTAAGGAGGAGTTCAAAAAGTTGCTGTAATCGAAGATATGAAGATATTAAATTTATATTCTTGTTTAGGAGGCAATCGATACAAATGGGATGAGGTTGCTGAAGAAGCAGGTATACAAATAGAAGTAACTGCCGTGGAATTGGATGAAGAACTTGCAAGATTATACCAGGAAAGATTTCCAAATGATAACGTAATAGTTACGGATGCTCACCAATTCTTACTTGATCATTATAAAGATTTCGATTTTATATGGAGTAGCCCACCTTGTCCAAGCCATAGCCGTGCAAGATTTTGGGGACACGGTAGAAATGGGAAAAGTCCTATTTTTCCTGATTTATCTTTATATGAAGAAATTATTTTTTTAAAGCATCATTTTGACGGAAAATATGTGGTTGAGAATGTAATACCATACTATGAGCCATTAATAAATGGTATTGAAATAGATAGGCATTTATATTGGACTAATTTTATAATTAATACTAATATTGAAACAAGAAAAGCTGGAGTATGTCAAGGAAATGATGAGGTTAATAGGCTTTCTGAATTTCACGATTATGATTTTAGAAAGTATAAAGGTTCTCAACCACTTGCTAAAATTGCTCGTAACCTCGTAGATTATGAAATAGGTAAAACAATACTTGAAACCGCATTAGGAATAATTAAAAAACAAGACGAAAAACAAATATCAATTTTTGATTACTTATAAAATGCCTAAGTACGAAATGAAAGATAAAATCAGACGAATGAGCATCATTGTATATATGTTGCAAAAGAAGGATTACAACATCCATCAGATACAGGAAAAGATAAATTATATCATGCAATATGAATGGAGCAGATCAATCATTGAGAAGGATATCAGAGAGCTTCGAGCTGAATTTGAATGTCCGATCCAGAGAATAGGTCATAAGCTATGCATTAAGCAGCCTTATTCATTCGTTAATCAGATTCAAAACTGGGTGGAATTCTATTTGTAACAGGTGTAACATTGTTACAGTGTTACAGTAACATTCTAATAAATTAAAAAATTCAACTCCAAAAAAAAAATAAAAAAAAAAATTAGTGTAACATTGTAACATTTGCTCTGAAACGCTGATAAACACAAGGATTTTAGTGTAACATTTAGTGTAACATTTAGTGTAACAATGTTACAGTTGATAAGGGAAAAAGTGTAACATTTGAATATTTAATAATATAATATCTATCTATCTATCTATCTATATATATATAGTATTATGTTAAATAGAAAATAAAACTGGTACATTAATTTTTTTTAGTAATATTGCAAACATGAATACTGCGACAATTCATATCAAAAACATTATTGCCCTTTCAATGAAAGACGAGGTCGCAGCTCGTACGGATTTGGGAGGGCATTCTTTTTATCATGACTAAAGCATATCTAAGAAAATTAGCGTCTGAAGGATTAAGCATCATTCCTGTCAATGAGAATAAGATTCCTATTGGCAAATGGAAGGATAGACAAACAAAACCATATACTCCTGATGAGATTGAAGCTATCAATGCTCCTATCTGGGGAATGGTAACAGGCATCAACGATATTGAATGTATTGATGTTGATCTCAAAGTAATTGTTGGACTTGCAGAGCAGAAAGCATGGTGGGATGAGTACCTGTCATTCCTTGAGGATAATATCGAAGGATTTAGGGATAAGGTAGTGATAGCTCGTACAATGAATGCAGGATATCACATCATCTACAAATGTAAAGAGCCAAGAGGATCAGTAAAGATTGCAAAGCTTAAAGACAAATCAGAGGCAATCATAGAGAGCAGAGGTAAAGGAGGATACGTTGTGCTATATGATAAGATGATAACAAATAGAAACTATCATCAGATTGATTACATTACTGAAACTGAAAGAGAGATCATTTGGTCCATATCTCGCACATACAACTATGTTTCAGAGCCTTTGATAGATGAGCCTAAGAAAAGCGAATACAAGCCACAGAAAGATACTGAGATATCACCTTGGGAGGATTTCAACTCAAGAAATTCTGCTATGGATTTAATATTCGATGAGTTTACCATAGTTCGAAATACTGCGTCAAGTTATATCATAAGAAGAAATGGAGCAACATCTCCACATTCTGGATATATCTACAAGGATTCAGGATGTATGTATCTGTTCAGTACAGGTACTACATATCCTCATGAGAAGCTATTGACTCCATTTGCTATATACTCTTACAAATATCACAATGGAGACTTCACTAAGGCAGCATCAGAGCTGTACTCCGAAGGATATGGCTCTCGTAAGATGCCTAAGATTGAAGCAGCAGAGCCAATACCAAAGGAGAAGATAGATAGAATCAAATTTCCCATTGAGATATTTCCGAATGAGATACAGCAATATATAATTCAATCATCTGAGACATTAGGATTGTCGATTGATTACATGGGATGCTCATTCTTGTGGGTGATATCTTTAATCATTGGAAATACTATACGCATTGAAGTTAAGCCAGGATGGCAAGAGATATGTACTCTATGGATTGCAATAGTAGGTAAGCCTGGCATTGGTAAGACTCCATCTGTGAATCAGATGATATTTCCACTCAGAGAAGCTAACATCAGAGAGCAGAAAGATTATCAGAAACAATACGCTAAATGGAGAGAGTACGAAGCTCTTGATAAGAAAGAAAAGGAACATAATGAGAAGATTGAGAAGCCTGACAACAAGCAGTTCATAGTAAATGACATCACTCTCGAAGCTCTCATTGATCTACATGAACAAAATCCTAATGCTGTTGGAGTATTCAAGGATGAGTTAGCAGGATGGTTCAAGGATATGAACAAATATCGACAAGGTTCTGATCTTGAGTTTTGGCTGTCATCGTGGTCAGGCACAAGCATTTCATTGAATAGAAAAACAAGCAAGAATGCTTTTGTTGATAAGCCATTCATCCCTGTGATAGGAGGAATTCAGCCTGGAGTATTTGAGGAATTCACAACAGGAAACAATAAAGATAACGGATTCGTTGATAGGATTCTTATCTCTTATCCTGATCTTGAAGTGAACTACTACAACAATAACCACATGAATCCTGATTTGATTGAATGGTATAGAGCATTCATAGATGGAATTAGGAATCTGTTTCAAAACAAATTCTTGAGATTCAATGATAAGGGAGAGATTGAAAATATGGTAGCTCAGTTTGATAATCAAGCATCAAAGGAATGGATGAGGATTCATGATAAACTTACAGACATTCAAAATTCAGATGAGGAGAATGAGTACATGAAATCTATGCTCCCAAAGCAAAAGAGTTATATTCCGAGATTCTCAATGATATTGCAGGTAGTAAGATCAGCAATCAATGATGATACTAATATGCTGGTTATTCAAAAGCAAAGCATTCTCGATGCTGAGATACTGTCAGATTATTTCATTAATATGAGTAAACTTGTAAAGGTAGATATGAAGGAAAAGAATAAGTTAAGACAGATATCGTCTATGAATTCATCCATGTCACCTAAGGAACAAGTAAAAGCAATGTATCGAAATGATCCAGACTTCAATAGGTCACACGTTGCAGAAATACTTGAGGTGTCAAGAATAACTATACATAGATGGGTAAAAGAATTTGAAAACAAATAACATGAAAACAGCAGTACAATGGCTTTTTGAAGCCTATCGAAAAGAAGAGATAGTGAAGGATCATATCTTAGAATTGTTTAAGAAAGCAGAGGAAATGGAGAAAGAGAAGATGATACAATTTGCAAATGATTGGTATGAAGATTATTGCGAAGGATCAGGATATTTTAAATATCCAAAAGATTATTACAACCAAACCTTTAAATCAGAAGAATGAAAACAGAAAACAAGAAACGAATACAGCTCCTTGAGTGGGAATATCTCAAAGAAAGACATCCATTAGTTCCTGATCATGCTTTAGCTAAGACTGCATGGAGCGATAAGACAGCAAATGGACTTACAAAGATGATCGTATCATTTATTCAGATGTCAGGATATCAAGCAGAGAGAATCAACACTATGGGTACTTATCGAGCTGCAAAGAGATATACCAATATGGATGGAGTTACCAGAACTATCGGTAAGGGAACGTGGACCAAGTCAGGTAGCACTCCAGGCTCAGCAGATATCTCAGCTACCATTAAAGGGAGATCAGTTAAGATAGAGGTCAAGATAAATGACAAGCAATCCGATGCTCAGAAAGCATATCAACAGGCTATTGAAAACGCAGGAGGAATCTATATAATCGCAAAGAATTTTGATGAATTCATTGAATGGTTTGACTTTTATATGCAAAATTAATTTATATTTGTACAAATTAAAAACGCAAACAAATGGCAACAACTAAGAAAACAGAGGAGCAATCCTCACCTGTACCAATGTACAGAAAGCTGTGGAATGCAAAACAGCAAATCGGCAAGGTTCACAAGAATGCGAAATCGCATCACTCAAAATACGCTGATTTGAACGCAGTTCTCGATGCTTGTGAACAAATACTACTTGACAACGGATTAATGATCTTACAGCCGATAAAAGAGGACTCTGTGGTCACTCAGATCATTGATGTAGATTCAGGAGAGTTAATCGAATCATTTATGAGGCTTCCTGCACTTACTAATCCACAGCAGATGGGATCAGCGATTTCCTACTATCGCAGGTACTCATTGGTAAGTCTGCTTACATTAGCTGCAACGGATGATGATGGAGCTGAAGCATCTAAGACAATGATAGTCGAAAAGCCAAAGCCACAGATATCAGCAGATGGTTTTAAGAATGCTTTACAAGCCATCAAAGATGGTACATATACTGCTGATCAGCTTAGAGCTATCTATTCATTCACTCCAGAACAAGAAGCACAGTTATGAAATGGCATCCATCATCCATCGGTAAACTAATGACAAATGCTCGAAGCAAGTCAGAAGTACTTTCAGAGACAGCAAAGAGCTATATTAGATCACTCGCTAAACAGAATTTCTATGGTTATGATATCGAGCTTGACAACAAGTATATCAAGAAAGGTATACTTCAAGAGAATGACTCAATAGCTCTTGTTAATGCTGTGAGATTCACGAACTACAAAAAGAATACTACAAGAATTGAAACTAATCTAATGACAGGAGAATGCGATATATTACTTGATGATCTGATCATAGATATCAAAACATCATGGTCATTGGAGACATTTCCTGCTACATCTGAAGAGGCAGAGGATTCTATGTATCAATGGCAAGGCAGGGCATATATGCACCTGTATGAACATGATTCATTTGAAGTCATACATTGCATGGTATCTACTGATCCAACAGGAGAACATGGATTACTTACACCATGGGATAACTTATCCATTCACAGAGTAGATCATATTGATCCTGCAAAGCGAATCACAGTAAACAGATACGAACGAGACTTTGATCTTGAGACTGATATGCTTGAAAGATTGAAGGTAGCAACAGAGTATTACTATCAGTATTATTCACAACTAACAAACAAGTAAGATGAAAGATACAATAGTAGAATCAGTTGTTAAGCAGTACAAGGATCGCTCAGATGTTGGAATAGCTAAATACGGAGTGACTTTGAATAGAGAAGATTTAACTACCTTACAATGGCTCAATCATCTGCAACAGGAGCTGATGGATGCTACTCTGTATATTGAAAGATTAAAACAAGAATTATGAAACAGACAGCAGTTGAATGGTTGGTTGAATATTTGACATTACATCGTATAGAATTAAATAATAATGCTATACAGAATGTAATCAACGTAGCCAAAGAAATGGAGAAACAACAAATTATTGATGCTCATAAGATAGCAACTCTCGAAGCAGGATTCGAGATGTCAGCAGAGGATTGGGCTAATGAATATTACACAAGAAACTATGAAAAGACAAGCGGAACTATATGACAAGCACAATAACTTCTATTACTGGGAGATTTCCTTTTTAACTTTCAATGACTTACCTTTGACAAATGAACAATATCATGAGGTGGCTAAAGCACTTGAGGACAAAATGGAGGAGATTAGACTTAGGAGGAGTATTATGGGTAGTAATAATTAATCAAATATACAATGGAACAAAAACCAAACAGCGGGGCGATCTTTAAGAATGATCGTAAGACAGCAGACAATCAACCTGATTACAGAGGTAAGATCAATGTTGATGGTAAGAACTGGGAGATATCCCTATGGGTTAAGGAAGGATCACAAGCAGGAAAGTACTTTAGTGCAGCCATCAAAGAGCCTTATGTTAAGCCTGAAGAGATTCAATCTACAACAGCTAAAATTCAATCATTAGATGAGCTTAAAGACGATCTACCATTCTGAGTTAAGCGATAAGTTGAGGGCTTCTCTACAAGGGAGGCTCTCAGCTCGTTATAAGATGAGACATCTTAGCGAGGACTCAGGACTACCATACCATCAGCTCAATAGATTTCTAAAAGGCAATAAGGTATCAGAGCAATTTATCAATCAAGCGTGGACATATTGCAAGAATGTTTTGGAAGGATGAAGCATATCAAATCGCAAAGAAAATCACTTCCAACTCTCCACTATACAGAGACCTCGTCAGCCATGTATATCTCTTATTACATGACAAGTCAATATCTTCCGAAGATTTGCCAAGAGTATTCGCTAAGTACTGCTACAACCAATGGACATGGGGACATTCCGAATGGAATAAGCAGTTACAATCATCCAAGCACATCATATCATTGGACTACGACATACCCTTGCAAGGTGACGATGACAATGATAGAGACGGAGAATACAAACAATACCTAAACGAATACATGGATAAAGATGTCAAAGATGATAAAGAGCTATTCATTAGAGAAGTAACTCGAATGCATATCTACGGCATGACTTACAGAGAGATCAGAGATCAGACAGGACTATCATTATCAATTATTCACTCAGCAATAAAACAATTTAAATATGACTTGTTTAGCAATTATTCTAATGGGCATTTCTATCTCCAGAATAGTCCAGACTTTTAATCTACCTGACATCAAGCCGTTGAACTGTCAGAGCTGTCTATCATTTTGGTCAACAGCATTACTATTCGCCTGGATGGATTATCATCTGATAGGACTTGCTTTTATATCTTACTTACTATCTGACATCTTATTGATATGGGAGAGCAAGAGATAAAACAAGAAGAACGTATCATGACTGATACTGACAGATACTATGCCATGATAGGAGCATTACTACTCGCTGAACTACACAGCAGCAGACTACTCAGAAGGAAAATATCAGGCACAAACCTTGAAAAAAAACTAAAAAACATATTAAAGAAATGATATCAGAAGGATTAGAAATACAAGCCATGCGATTTCAGAAGAGCAGATCGTTTGCTCTGAATGAGAATCTGAAAGAAGATTTAGCAATATGGTATCGCATTCAGAAAGGTGTTGAGCTGAATAAAAAATGCGGTACTTGTATTCGAAATGCTATGAATGATCTTCTCAGATATATGCAAGAAGAAAGAAATAGAGAGGTGAAACCTGCTAAGATTCAGTTCATAGGAGTTAAGCAATATAACTACCAAGAGATGAAATACAATGATCTTAAGGCATTGGCTCAAGAGAGAGGACTTGACATGGGACAAGCACCTAAGAAAGTAGATCTTATAAAAGCTCTCGAATCATGATTGTAGCTCCCATTCCTGTATATGGTCGTAGACCATTATTGAAGCATACTATCACAAGGCTTCAGAATGCAGGTGTTACTGTCATCTGTATGGGGCATGATAAAGGAGATGAGCAGATAGCAAAATCACTTGGTGTGGAATGGGTAACAATATCCAACGATCCATTAGGTACTAAATGGAATGCAGGATTCATGGCAGCAAAGAAATACAATCCTGATGGAGTGCTATTCGTTGGGTCATCCGATTGGGTGTCTGATAACTACATCCAAGAGGCAGAGAATATGCTATCACAATACGATATGGTAGGAAAGCTCGGATGTCACTTCACAGATATAGGAAAGACCAACATCAGAACTGTCAATTGGTTCGGATACGGCAAAGGACAACGATCATACGAGCCAATAGGTATTGGAAGAGTATTGTCATCAAGAGCATTAAATAAGATGAATTGGCAGCCATTTGACAAGAGACTCAACTCAGGACTCGATTGGTCCATGTGGCTCAAGTTATTAGCTATGGATGCACAGATAGGAATCTTTGATGATCCTGAACTAAAGCTACTGAGCATCTCAACTCATGTATGGGATAACAAGCATAAGTTTGCAGATCATTGGTCAGGATCATTGAGAGGTCAATCAGAGAAACTCGGAAACAAAGCAGAGGATGATTTCTTCAAGTCATTCCCCGAAATATATACTTTACAACAAGAGATATGCGAAGGATAACAGATAAACCAAATACCAACAGCGTTTACTTTTGGGATAACTACTACGATTGTGTGGGCATAGAATATGACAGGCTCATAATCTATGAACAACTCGCAGACATACTCAAGCACATTGAATTCAAAACTATCCTTGAGATCGGATGTGGCACAGGTGTAGGAGCTGAGTATCTCAAGATGAAATTCGATTGCGAGTACACAGCTTCAGACTTCTCTATCATAGCTCTGAACAAAGCAGTATCTAAGGCAGATCATATCAAACTTCTCGACATTCGTACAGATGATCCAACAGATGACTATGATGTGATCATCATCGCTGAGACATTAGAGCATTTGGAGAATCCATTCGATGTGATTGACAGATGCTTAAAGCATTGTAAATACCTTGTGCTGTCTATGCCATTAGATGAGCCAGAGGATTGCGATCCTGAGCATATATGGTGTAACATAAGACCTGAGGACTTCATACAGTATGACATCCAAAGGATACAAACAAATGAGTATTATTTTCAAATTATTCTATCATGAAAGAATGTCCAAGATGTCTCTTTACAGAGGACATAGCTAAGATATCAGAGAAGCAATGTGAATACTGCGATCTACATGATGAGCTACAAGCTAAAGCAGTACCATTCGATCTTAACTCTGTGCTGCATAAGATTCGCAAAGCAGGTACTCATAGCAAGTATGACTGCATCATGGGGATCAGTGGAGGTCTTGACAGCTCAACACTACTCTATACTGCTGTGAGATATTGGGGATTGAAGCCATTAGTCATCCATTTCGATAACAACTGGAATGCTCCAGAAGCTGTTCACAATATGAATGGACTTATCAATACTCTTGGAGTAGATGCGATCATATATCGAGTGAACAAGCAGGAGTATGATAAGCTCAATGAATCATTCCTGTACGCAGGAGTTCCTGATGCCGATATCCCGAATGACATCGCTATGACCAAACTCATGTACGATACTGCTCATCAGTATGGCATCAAATATATTCTCAATGGTCATGACTTCCGTACTGAAGGATCAACTCCAAAAGGATGGACTTATATGGATGCTAAATACATTCAATCGGTCTATAAAGATTACACAGGCAAAGAGCTGAAGAACTATCCTCTATTCACATTCTGGGATCAGATATACTACGCTTTCAAAGGCATCAAGAACATCAGACCATTCCATTACGGATTCGACAGAGAGACTATGGAGCAAGAGATGAAGAAGCTCATCAAGTGGCAAGATTATGGGGGTAAGCATTGTGAGAATGTCTATACAGAATTCGTTGGCTCATGGCTATTACCTACTAAGTTTGGCATCGACAAACGTATCGTTTATCTATCTGCTCAAGTGAGATCAGGAAAGCTGACCAAGAAACAAGCAAGAAAGATATTCGATGTCAAGTCAGAATTCGATCTATCTAAACTCGGAGATATAGAAAACAAGACTATGTCTCTTGTCAATATCAGAAAGAATGACAGATCAAAATACGCTAAGTATTCATTCAAGAGATACAGAGCTCTGATATGGATACTTGCCAAGATGAATGTAGTACCTTATACTTTTTACGTTAAATATTGTAAGTGATGCCAATACCTAAACCAAGATCGGGAGAAAACGAAAACGAATTCATACAACGATGTATGGGTGATGAGAAGATGAAAGACGAATATCCATCGACACAACGCTATCCTGTATGCAAGGCATCGTGGGAACGTGCCAAGCAAGAGTTCCAAGATTCATATAATGACTATCCTGATGCGGTAGTTAACAATGCCAAGCGAGGGATAGAACTAAACGACAAGCAAGGCAACAAATGCGCTACTCAAGTAGGAAAGGTCAGAGCGCAGCAACTTGCCAACAGAGAGAAGATTTCAATAGAAACGATTAAACGGATGTACAACTACCTGTCAAGAGCTGAAGTGTATTACGACAATGGTACTCCAGAAGATTGCGGATACATCTCATATTTACTATGGGGAGGTAAAGCTGCCAAAGAATGGGCTAAGTCGAAGATCAATGATTTCATCAATGGCTAAGATATCTTTTGACTATGACGGAACTATCTCTACTGCCAAAGGAACTGAATTGGCACAAAGATACGTTGAGAAAGGTGATCAGGTATACATCGTCTCTGCAAGGTCACGCAGATCAGGAATGCTCGACAAAGCAGAACAAGTCGGAATCCTACTGAGCAGAGTATATGCCACAGGATCAAACAAAGCCAAAGTCGAAAAAATAAAACAACTGAACATAGATAAACACTACGATAATAATCCTGAGGTGATAAAAGAATTAGGTAATGTAGGTGTATTATTTAAATAATAATAATAATAATAATAATAATATATATACTATAAGAACTAAAAAATTAGTTATGGCAAATCAATACAAACAAATTGACATCGAACAACTTAGAAAGTTAGCTTGGAAATATATTGATGAATGTGAATCAGCTACCAAAGAAATAGCTACTAACTCGGGAGTTAAAGAAGTCAAAGAAAGAATGATCCCCGATGTTAGGCACTTCCTTAGAATATGGATGAGAAAACAAGATTTTGAATTCTATCAGAAGAGTCAGTTTTATAATGCGCTGAATGATGAGAGTCATCCATTATCGGACACAATTAAAAAGATAAAGGAAGACTTTGAATCACTTGCAATCCATATCGTTGCTAATGAGGGTAAAGGAATATTCTACGGAAAGAACTTTTTGGGTATGCATGATCGCCAACAACTTGAAACTCGAAACGTAGAAAAGTTTGATTTCGAAGAATAATTATTATATTTACATCGGTTTTTTTGGTTATAGTAGACAAGTAGAGATCGGAGGGATTATGTTCTTCCGATTTCTTTTTTTATATTTGTCTCGGTTTAAAAGTCATAGTTTGATTTCTCTTAGGTATCCGATGGCAGAGCGCACTCTGCTATTTTTTAAACATGGCAACAATCAAAGGATATAAACCACATGACAATCAGAGAGCGATCCATCAAGCCATAAATCAAGGCTCTCAAAAGTATTATGCTTTAAATATCGGCAGACAATTTGGCAAGACATTGCTCGGGATCAACCAACTTCTGTATTGGGCGATCAATGATCCAGGTTGTAAGATAGCATGGGTGACTCCTGTTTACAAGCAAGGAAAGAAAGTATTCGCAGACCTTGAAAGGGCTGTGACAAATAGTGGACTATTTCAATTCAACAAGTCTGATCTTATCGTGAGTGGCTTTGGATCAACGATTGAATTCTTCTCGGGTGAGAGACCAGATAACATCAGAGGGAATACATTCCACTACATGATCGTGGATGAGATGGCATTTACAAGACCTGAGCTTTGGGATGAGGTGTTGAGTGCAACAGTCTTGGTTAAAGGAAAGAAGGTACTATTCATATCAACTCCAAAAGGCAGGAATCACTTTCACAGAATCTGTATGCAGCCTAACTATGATGACAGGTATGCGTACTTCCATTTCACATCGTACGACAATCCTATGATCAATCCAAAGGAATTGGACGAAAGAAAGAGATCGCTTCCAGATCACATCTTTAGACAGGAGTACATGGCAGAGTTTATTGATAATGCTTCAGGACTATTCAAAGATATCAGATCATGCACAGGAACATGGGCTACACAAGGCAAAAACTTTGCAGGTCTTGACATCGGTAGGGCAGATGACTATACAGTACTGACTATATTAAACGAAGCAGGTCAGATGGTCTATGTTGGCAGATGGAGACATGACGAATGGAACAAGATTATTGACAAGGTAGAGGCACAGATACGCAAGTACAATGCTGTAACATTGATAGAGGTCAACAATCAAGGCGATATCTTTCATGAGATGCTATCCACAAGGATGAGGAATCTGATATATCCATTCACTACAACATCCAAGACAAAGCCTGTCATCATTGAGGACTTGGCATTGGCATTTGAACAGAAGGAGATCAAGATTCTTGATGAAGGATGGCTCATTGATGAGCTTGAGAATTTTACATATATTTACAATCCCAATACGAGATCAGTTCAATACTCTGCTCCAATAGGACTGCATGACGATGGGGTGATCTCATTGGCTCTTGCATGGCATTGCAGGAAGCATTACAGCAAACGTGGACAATACAAGATATTAAGAGCATGAAAAAGATTGAAGCAAGATATCCTACAACGATACAGGAATGCACCCCAGATCAGTTGACTAAGTGGCTGATGTTAGCTCCTGTGATTCAAGAGAACAATAAAGAGCTGAGTAATATGCTTGATTTCCATTGTCAGCTTATCAGCATATTCACAGGACTAAGCATGAGTCAAGTTAGAAAGGCTCACATTGATGACATCCTTGACTTGGCTAAGAAGCTGCTTGAAATGTTAGCTAACTTCAAGACAACAGAGCCAAGTGGCATAGTGACCATTGAAGGCAAGAGATATGTATTCGAGAAAAACTTCGAGTACATTAGCACAGGACAGATCATTGACTTGAAGCTGATTGAGGACTTAGCTCAGTCACCTGCTGAGGCATTGGCTATCTGTTACATTGAAGAAGGAATGGAATATTGCCAAGAGGATGCAAGAGGAAAGGTACTGAATCCTAACAAGAAAAGGGAAGAGATATTCAAGCGATCCTTTCCGGGCGATGAGTTCCTGAATTTCTTCAGTTTTTTTTTGTCCGAATCAAAGAGGCGGAATCTCGCTATATTGGGAATACAGACAGCGAGGATGATGGAGACGAACAGGAAGTTGATGAAGGAGCTATCAGAGATTCAGAATGGTTCACTTGGACAAAGATACTTCTCCGCTTGGCAGAAGGCTTGGGTAAAGATGTCGATACGATTACGAGGCAGCCGTATGTTAAGACGCTTTTTTGGATGAATTTCTTCAAGCTGAAAGCGGAACAAGATTACATATTATCTAAGAATGGCTGAGTTTGATTTCCTTGAAAGTTTTGGGTTTACACAAGCTGATCTTGCACAGCCTGAGAATGCTTATGAGAAGTTTATTCTTGATCTGAGCAATCAGCTTACAAAGAATTTCCAAGAGTATATCTTTAAGAATGTCAATAACACAGGAGGATTAGCTGCTGCTACTGTTGCCTATGTTACTGGTCCATTGACGATCACAGTTGAATCAGATCAGTACTACAACTATCAAGATCAAGGAGTCAATCCAATAGGACAGAATAAGTTTCCTACAAATTACGAATTCAAGCTACCATTTGTAACTAAGAGCCATGCGATGGCTATAAAACAATGGAAAGGCTATGATATGAGTCATGCCTACGCATCAGCAGCAGCAAGTAAATTCAAATACGGAATCAAGCCAAGAAACATAACATCGAATGTGATGACAGATGATGTGTTGAATAGAATAGCAAATGATCTGGCAGAAATCACAGGGCTTATCTTCGATGTATCATTCACCAAAAATACTAAGACATGGCAATAACAATACTTGATGAGCCACAAATATATTGGCCTATCTGCAATGATGTAGAGTGGATATTCGAATCAACGAATTTTGCACAGGTTAATTTCTCCTTTGTGATTGAGCTATACGTAGAGGGAAACATCCATTCAACGCATGAGGTCTACCCTGAATTTAGCGCATCGGGGAAATTCAACATATCAACTATTGGAAGAGCTATATTAACATCTGTATATTGTAATCCAGCAATTCAAGTACAGGAATTAAATACAGATCAAACATTCTCTATTTTGATATATGAGAAATATGGAGCTGTGCCTGTAATCTATCTTGCATCAATGGTAGCATCTTCAGGAATTAATTTCTTGAATGGAGCTTTTAGGTATGATGAGTTATATTTAAATCAATATGCATATACGACATACAATGTAAACTCAGGGGCAAACAGATTATTCCTTACTGACTTTCCAAGAGATAAACGTGATTTAGTAGCTTATAATGAATCCAAGTTTTTGGCTATTATCAATCAGCGTGGAGCAGGATTAACAGGTGAAGTTATCTTGTATGATATCACAGGCACTCAGATAACAAGTGATACATGGAGTATAACGGAGATTGTGCCATTGGTATCTGTTGGACCATCTGCATTGGTGAATTTTACATCTCTTGTTATTGGAGACTTTACAAACTGCTACTATTACACTATAAGGCTTTATGAAACTTTGAATCCTACAACAAGGACATCAGAAGCCTATAAGATATATTACGATACATCATGCAGCTCTTATGAAAGAATACGTCTGCATTGGTTAAATAGATTCGGAGCATGGGATTCATTTAGCTTCACCTTGCTATCTGAGGAAAGCACAGAGATACAAGCTAACAGATACTCAAGAGCGACAGGAAGATGGACTACTAAAGAGGACTACTATGTATATTCTCGCAGTATTACTGATGGTCATCAAATGACTATGAGTAAATTTATGCAGGATAAGTTGATTCTAAATTCAGATTGGATTCATCAGGATGTTCAGCAATGGCTTGTAAGATCATTGTATGAATCGCCAAGAGTATATCTTGAGACTGAGTTAGGACAGACATCTCTACGATTTGAGCCTGTTGTAGTGACTAATAGTTCAAGCATATTGAAACAAAGGAGAAAGTTTGGATTGATCCAAGAGCTTGTGACCATAGACAGAACATATACTAAAGTAAGCCAACTCGGATAATGGAGCTGTATATAAATAACTTCAAGGTTGATCTGAATGAGAGACTTCCATTTCCGTTAACCTATGGAATAAGTGATCTGAAGGATTTAACTGCAAGAAAGGGAAACAACTCTAAGACTATAACAGTACCAGGCACTAAAGGTAATCTGTATCTATTCTTCAATGCTTTTCAACTAACCGTTACTGCACCATTCACAGGAGATGTCAGTACCTTTGACTTCGATCCAACGATTAAGGCAACAGCGAGATATTATGAAAAGGGAATCTTGCAGTTCAATGGCTTTGCACAGCTAAGCGAATGCGAGTATCTAAATGGTGATTGGAGCATCAACTTGATTCTGTTCAGCGATCAGTTAGAATATATCGCAAAGCTACAACAGACGAGGATCAATGAGATGGATTGGTCAGAGTACATCCATACTTTGACAAGAGATAATCAGGTTGATTCATGGAATGGCACTATACAAGTCAATGGTGTTCCTACAAGTAATAAGACAGGAGCGAACTGGGATGGAATCGGATACTATTACGGACTGATCGATTATGGCTTTGACAGATCAACTCCAAGCACATTCAATGTTGAGCATATCGCTCCTCAAGTATTCGTTTATGATATTCTCAAGAGAGCATTCGATAACTGCGGTATATCATGGGATTCTGCATTTTTAGAGTCACAGACTTTCAAGAGATTACTCTTAGCATTTGGAGGAGGCAACTTCAATGATATTGATGCAGGTACTGCTGCTGACTTTACAGCTACAAATGATGAAATAAATAAGGCTTCGGGATATATCATTGAAACAGGATTAACTTTCTTCTCACCTACATTGCCTGACTTTGCAGATTATATTCTTAACAACAATCCTCAAACTTTAAACTCTCCATTGTTTGTCAACACTACTTCTGATCCAGAGCTTCAGATGATAGGTGAGGAGCCATTCAAATTCCAATCAGGTCTTAATGGATTGTATCAATTTGAGTATTCAGGACAGCATGAGGTAACTATTGACTTTACTGTTGCAGGTAGCACATTAACAGATGGAAATGTATTATTCAAATACAATCTACTATATTACAAGAATGGATCATATCTTGCAACAGATACGATCTACAACTTCTCATTAACAGGTGCGACAGGTGATGTCACAGCTACAATAGCATTTACTACAACAAGGAACTTTGATCTTGAGATCAATGATGAGATAACAATCGTGAGTCAGATGGATGTATTCGAGACTGCATTTTTCTTTCTTGATGCCAACGCTATAACTACATTCACTTGTGATATTCGCATAGATTCATTATCTGTGAATGTGGATATGACCAAGACTATTGAGGAGATTGTACCTGGAGCATCTATATCCCTGAATTCATTCTTGCCTGACATGGATGCAGCGACATTATTAAAGGGATTAACTACTGCTTTCAATCTATACGTTAAGCCATCTACTCTTGATCCTACTGTATTGGAGATTGAGCCGTTGAATGACTTCTATGATACACCGAACAATGCTCTGCAATGGAGCGACAAAGTAGATTACAGCAGATCAATGAAAGTCACTCCTACTGTGAATCTTGGTACAAGGTATTATAATTTCAAATTTGCTGATGATACTGACTATTATAACAAAGCATACTTAGAAGATGTTGAGAGTCAATATGGATCATTTGTTGTCGATACGCAGACTCAGTTCAGTAAGGATTCAACTAATTTCGTACTGCCATTCTCACAGAAGTTACTTGTAAACATTCCTATATCTGAGAGTACATTCACAGGTATTATAGTGCCGAGAACATTTCAAGTAAGATTCAATGCAGATAACACATCTGAAGTCACTCCTATGAAAGGGAAACCATTCATAGTACAACTTGGACCAATGACAACAGCAGATTGGACTCATGTAGATGAGAATGGAGTAGCATTCTCTGAGTCAACATATCCGTATGTAGGTCACTTGGATAGTTTGACATCACCTACGTTTGACTTTAATTGGGGTGTTCCTGATTACATCTACTACAACGGAACGGCATATACTACATCAACACTATTCTATTATCACGATCAATTCATGAAGGAGCTATCAAGTAAGTATGGTAAGCTTTTGAATTGCTATGTTAATATCACTCCTGATATGATCAATCTATTGGACTTCAAGAGTCTGATCAACATTGATGGAGTAGTATATAGATTACAAAAGATTGAAAATTATGATAGTGGAAAGGATGACACGACATCCGTAGAACTAATTCGCATAATAAAGAGTGAGGGTTTGATCGCAAATAACAATCATCCTGCTCCTCCATTCGTTCCGATACTAACAAAATATTGGAGAATTACAGAGGATGGAGAGAATAGAGCTGTTGAGATAACTAACGAAGTAAGAAGAATAGAATAACATGGCAAAGAAGATTTCACAATTAACACCAAAGGCAGCAACTCTTGCGTTGACTGATCTCTTGGAGATTTCACAGGATGCAGGTGCAGGAGCATATGTAAGCCGATCTGTTACAGGACAGAATGTAAAAGACTTAATTACTCCTTTCTACACAGAAACTCAACGAGATGCTTTGGTATCACCAACAGTAGGAACATTGATCTACAACTCTACTCGTGATAGGTATGAGTATTACAATGCCACATGGGGATGGCATCCTGTTGCTCTTACTCCTGCAAATCAAAGAGATTGGGGATTTGAATATATTGAGGATTTTAATATTACAGGACCACAATATGTATGGACAGCAGCTTCTGTAAATGCAGGTACTGTTACAATTCAATCTGCCTATGGTATTGCAAGATTATCAACAGCAACAAATACCAATGGTGGATACAGATTCAATACCAATTCATTATCCTATCAATTTGGTACTAATCCTTTTAGGTTCGAATCATTAACAAGAGTTAACGCTGTATCTGATGGTACAGATACATTTCAATACATTGTCGGATTTTGGGATACATCAGCTGCAATTAGTCAAACTGATGGTGCATTCTTTTTATATGATTCTCAAGGTGTAAGTACAGGATCAGCAGCCACTGGAAACTGGCAATTAGTTACAGCATCTAATAGTACGAGAACATATACTACGTCATCTGTTGCTATTGATACTACTAACTTGCAAAAGTTACGAATAGATATAAATGCAGCAGGAACATCAGTAACATTTTATATCAATGAAGTTTTGGTAGGCACACACACAACCAATATACCTACTGGTGCATCACGTTTAGTTGGTTCAGGAAATTATCTACAAAAGTCAGCAGGAACGAATGCTCGTACAGTTGATATTGATTATATGTACATGAAAATGAAATTCACAACTCCTCGATAATGGCAACTAAGGAAGCAGTATTTTCACTCAGAGTTGATACAGGAAATTCTGTACAAGATGTTCAGAATTTTGATAAGGCTGTAAGCGATCTGAATAAGGACATCAAGGATGTGCAGAGTACTGCTGCATCGGGAAAGGGTATTGATGCGTTTGATCAGAAGTTAAAGGAGCTTAATCAGAAAGTTGAGTCTGGTGGTCTTACGATGCGTGAGCTGACTCAGACCATGAAGCAGTATCAAACGATTGCTGCACAGGCAGGAATGGAATCTCCTGTTGGACAGGCTGCTATTCAGGCAGCAGGTCAGCTAAAGGATCAGATAGGAGATTTGAAAGCTGCTACTACAGCACTCTCATCTGACTTTGTTAAGTTAGATACTACTCTTGCAGGAGTCGAAACAGGAGCAGCGATCTTCCAAGGCTTTGAATCAGCTATTGCTCTGACAGGCGTAGAGAGTGAGGCATTAGTGCAGACGATGGTAAAGCTACAAGCTGTACAAGGTGTAGTCAATGCCGTTACAACTGTTGCTAATAATCTCAATTCTGATGCGATATTAGGTATTCAGATAAGAACTGCATGGGAGAAATTATATACTGTTGCTGTCGGAGAGTCCACAGGCGCATTGAAGCTATTTAGACTTGCTTTGTTAGGTACAGGTATCGGAGCTGTGATTGTGGGAATTACTGCTTTGATCGCCAATTTTGGAGCATTGAAAGAAATGGTCACAGGTGTAAGTGAAGAGGAGCAGAAGTTAGCTGATCAGAGAGCCAAGAATGAAGCAAAGAGGATGGATTTCGTATCTAAGGAATCTGCTGCATTTGCTACAATGATAGTGCAACTTCAAGCCAGTAACGAAGGGAGTAAAGAAAGATCAAGACTGATATCTGAGATCAATAAGAAATACGGAACTACATTAAAGAATCTATCTGATGAGGCTGCATTTCAGAATCAGTTGAATAAGGAATTACAAAACTATCTCGCTTATCAAACTGCCAAGTTTCAGTTACAATCAAGTGAGGAGTTGATAGTGGCTAATCTTAGAAAGCAATCTAAACTCAAACAGCAACTTGCTCAAGATGAATTAAGATTGAATCAGTTAGTAAAAGAAGGAGCATTAAAGAGAAAGCAGACTTATGAAACGGATGAATTTGGAGTAAGAGTATCTACTGGCTTGGGATATGCTAATGAGCAATTAGCTATTGAATATGAAAAGGTAAATAAAAGAATTAAGGAAAATGAATTAGAACTATCAAAAGCTACTACTCGATTAGAGAACTATGGAAAGTCAGCATTGAAAGCAAGTACTGATATTTTCACTCTAAGCGATGGAAATACAAAGTACACAGAGAATGCTGTAAAAAATGCAGATAAAGAAAAGAAAGCGATAGAAATAGGTTCGTTAGAAATATTGAAATTACAACGTATTAGAGTATCTAATGAATTAGAAATAATTGCTCAAGGCACAATGAGTAAACAGCAACTTTTAGAAAGAGAAGCTGCATTCATTGAGAGATTGAGAGATAAAGAATTCAGGGATGCTCAAGGATATTTACAAGGGCAGATAATTCAAGACGATAAAAATTGGGAAGCAAGACAAGCACTATTAGATTCTCAGAAAGCACAGGAATTATCAAATAAAGAATTGACAGAAGGAGAGATATATGCTATTGAGCAGAAATATGCTAAGATGTCTCAGGATTTACAAGCTGAAAGGTTGAATAGAGCCATTGAGACTGCTCAATATATCAAGGATCAAATATCATCTTTCAATGCTGCTATTGATGACTTACAGAATGCAAGACTTCAAGCTCTTGAGATGCAAACTCAAGACGAATTAAAAGTACTTGATGCTAAATATAAGACAGAATTAGAGCAAGGCAATCTATCTGCTGAACAAAAGGATGCTTTAGATAAGCAATATGCAGCGACAAAATATGCAACAGAATTAAAGCTATTCAATGAGACTGAGAAGATAAAGAAACAACAATTCAACAGAGACAAGGCTTTAAGGATTGCTCAAGTTGGTATTGATACTGCGAGTGCTATTGCTAAAGCCATCGCTATGTTTGGTCCTCCTCCATCACCTGCGGGTATAGCAGGTATCGCTGCTGCGGTGGGTATTGGACTTGCACAGATAGCAGCTATCACAGCTACTAAATATCAAGGAGGTACTGCTCCATCTATGGGGGCAGCAGGAACTGGATTCAGCGCAGGTGCAACAGGATCGGAGTTAGGATCAGCAGGAATGAACATGAATAACTTCGGACAGAGTACAAGCACAGCAGGACTTGTATCTCAGACGAATGAAGGCATGACAACAGTTTATGTCTTAGAGAGTGATATTACAGGTACTCAGAATAAGGTAGCTACACAGAATAAGCTAAGCGTTTGGTAATAAATTCTCGCTGAGCTTTCTGATTAAACCAAGTATCTCCTGTGCTGAATGATCCATATTTAGTGATGAATTCAGATGCTTTACGGATGTCATTTGCTACCTTTAGATTCTCACCTTGTACATGATAGCATCCATAGTAATTCAGATACATTGATTTGATAAAGTGATTGTGCTGTTTCCATGTGATAGTATCGAAGAGAGCAAGGAGCTTATCAGAATCCATAAGTACAGGTTGATGACATTCATAGTTAAATGTTGTCTTCCCATTTGATTTCAAGAAGTCAATAGTGTTCTGCATAGCTTCTTGATATGTCGGAGCATATTTCGGATTGATCTCCATCTCATTGCTGTGAAGTATTCTATCAAAGCGGAAGTTCTTGCCAATAAAGAAATCATCATTCATATAGCAAAATGTACCTGAGTAAATTCTTGCAAAATGAAGTATTTTGTTTGTAACATCGCATCCTCGAATTGGTAGAGTTTGAATTGGTATTGAATATCCATCAGGATGAAGGTCTCCTATGATATAAACTTCAGCTTCGGGATCAAAGCATTTAAGCCATTGGACTGAATGATGTAATACATCAAAATTCTGAGAGCCTTTTCTATATGGATAAACGTACTTCATAGAACAAAAATACATAATAAAATATATGAAGCGTGAATTACCTATTTACGAGATATACATTGATCTCAATGAGGAAGATACAACTGTTGAATTCAATAGCCTTGTATCTGATCCTGCTCACGAAATAAGCTATCAGACATTCAGCAAGGCTAAGCGTTATCAGTTCAATGAGGAAGAGAGAGTAATTACAGGGGTAGCTATCTCTGCGGATACTCCGATATATCGATACGATGAGCAGAGCAATGAGGAGTACTATGTAGTATTCACTAAGGATGCTATCAAGAATATCATAGTTGACTATGCAAGAAGGTCAAACTTCAATAACGTGAATCTTGAGCATAATTCATCTAAGGTGGTAGATGGCATATACATGATTCATTCCTATCAAGTGGATGAAGAGAAAGGATTCTCTAAGCCAGAGCGATTTCATGATGTGAACGATGGATCATGGATTGTGAGCTATAAGGTTATGAATGACGATGTATGGGAGAAGGCTAAGTCAGGCGAATGGAGTGGATTCAGTATTGAGGGATCATTCTATCTATCTGAGACTAATCGCACTCTTGAAACTGAGATGATGAGCCAAATATTGAATGCTTTGACTGATCTTAGTTCCACAATTAGAACAAGTAAACATAATAAAATAAATAAGTAATCATGAATGACAATTTCAAGAAAGTAATGGATGCAATAGCAGATATGAAATCTTTATTCTCTTCTAATACTGAGGAAGTCGTAGAGACTACATTCGGAGAGGGAGTATTGATGGATGGTACTGCCATTGCATACGAAGGCGATCTCGCAGTAGGCACTCAGGTGTATGTGGTAGCTGATGGGGAGCAGATTCCTGCACCTGAAGGCACTCACGCTCTTGGAGGTGAATACGAGGGGATGAGCATCATCACAGATGCCAATGGAATGGTAGTGGAGATCATTGATGAGAGAGCTACTTCTACTGAGGCAGCATCATCATTCGAAGCTATTGATTCAGAAGAAATTCCTGCTGCTTTGGAAAAGGCAACAGAAGTTATCGCTTCTATACTTAACATCGAAATGGGACAAGCATACGATATTGCTACGGCAGTAATCGCAGCTATCAACACTGAAGAGTTAAGCGCAGAAAGCATGAGTGCTGAGCAAGTTGAATCTATCGTGAATGCGAAGATGGAATCATTCTCTAAAGTAATCGAAGGCTTAGGAGAAATGTTGCAGACTATCGTAAACGATAATGAATCACTTCGCACAGAGATGAGTGCAATAAAAAATGATTTCGAAGCATTCAAGGCTGCACCATCTAACAGCACAACTGAAGGAGAGAAATTCTCAAGGGTTACGAGCAACCTGACAGCTCGACAAGTATTTTTAAAATCTCAAATAAATAAATAAGATGTCACTTAAAAAATTCATCAAATCAAAATTCGACTACGATGTATCAGGACTCGCTGCTTATGTAGATGAGCAAAGAGAAGACCTAATCACTCGTGCGGTAACTGAAGCTAAAACACTTCGTTACATCTCCATCCAAGAAGGTATCAAAGGATCGCAAGAGATCAAACTTCTTGATGATTCATTAGTATATCAAGCAGGTGACTGCGAGATGACTCCATCAGGAGATACAGTCTTCACAGATCGTGCTATCGCTGTTGAGACGTTGGGTTACATGAAGCGTTTTTGTCAGAAAGACTTGGATGGCTTCTGGACTCAGTTAGCTCTTAGACCAGGCGCATCTGCTGAAGATAAGACTCTTCCTTTCGAAGCTCAGATCACTAACTACATTCTTCAACTTCATTCTTTGGAGCTTGACAAATTGATTTGGAAAGGTAACAAAGTTACAGGTACAGGTAATATGCAATGGATGAACGGATATCGTCAGTTCTTGACTGTTGCTAACGGATGTGTTGATCTTAACACTTCTTCTACTGCTTCAATCTCTGCTACTAACGCATACGATGTATTCTATGAGTGTTTCATGAATACTCCTGAAGCTGTTGCTGAGTCTGCTGACTTCATCTGTTTTACAGGTCGTGAGAATTTCAACTTCTTGATGAAAAACTTGGTAGATGATAATTTCTTCCATTATTCTCCATCTGATATCGCTACTATGGATGAGGTAATCGTACCTGGTACTGATATGCGAGTAGTAAAAGTTCCTGGTCTTAACGGATTGGATAACATCTACACTGGTAAAGCATCTCACTTTGTTTTCGGAACTGACTTGACTTCTGACTTCGATAACTACGATTTGTTCTACTCTCAAGATGACGATGTAATCTATGTTCGATCTAAATTCAGAGCTGGTGTTCAAGTACCTTTCTTGGATCAGATCGGTGTGTGGAACGGAACAGGTTCTCCTAACTAATTGAATTAATACGGGAGACTTCGGTCTCCCATTTTTCTAACATTTAATATAAAAAATCAATGGCTTGTTTGATGACTACGGGATATAATGACAGGACTTGTACCAACGGTAAAGGTGGTATCAAGTCAGTTATTTTATTCCCACTATCGGCAATAGCTACTGGACCAACACTAACTAACAACGAGGTCACTACCTTGACTGTTACAGGTGAGGTATTTCAGTATAAGCTAAAAAGTAATCTGTCATCCTATACAGCACCTATTCGTGTCAATAAAGAGAATGGTACTCTTTGGTATGAGCAAACTTTGAACATGATCTTGGCATCAGATACAAAGGAGCTTCGTGCTGAGATTCATCTTCTTGGACAGAATGAGGTAGTTTGTTTGGTTGAGAAAGCAGATGGCACATACGTTGCTTTAGGACTTGACGAAGGTCTACAAATCAATGATGCTTCTGAGTACACTTCTGGAGTATTGAAATCTGATCGTAATGGTCACGTTATCGTACTTGCAGGATTGGAAAACAATGAAGTTCCAGATGTTGATCCTGCTATCATTGCTACATTATTGACACAACAATCTCCTGCTGTTTAATAATTGTTTCCATGTCTGAAAGGGGAGAGGGTTTATCCCTTTCCCTTTTTTTGTAAATTAGCACTATGAAAATCAAAAAGCAATTTATCGGAGCAAAGGTTAAGAGTCAGCTTGTGAACACTTACTTCATTATTGAAGAGGGTAAAGAGGACTTATATTTGAAACTAGGACTGCTACATATCTTTGAATTCTCAGAATCAAGGATTAAAATAATCAAGAAAGATGCTAAGACTGGAAAGAAATCAGAGTAATAGTATGATTGTTACTGTGTCTGAGTTAAAGACATTAGCGAATCCTTACTGGCTTTTTGAGTTCATTCATGAGCAAAGCTATGAAACAGTCTACTGCATACTGACAAATATCAGCACAGGCATTCCACGATATGATGAATTTGTCATTGTAGATGGTGTTGATGTCACATTCCCTTATGCAGGATTCTATACTTACAAAATATACGAACAAACAAATCCTACTAATCTCGATCCTGCACTCGCTACATCATTATGTGAGGAGGGAAGAGCCCACGTTTATGAAGTAGGCAGCCCATCCAATGAATATACTACAACTATTATAAATAACATCTATGAATAAGCTGACAACAATATCGTTCAGTAAGGATTATCAGAGACCTATTGAAGAGAAGGATAGACAGAAAGGATTCATGAAATGGGGAAAAAAGAACGATTACCCATTTTTTTTGATAGAGCTACTTCAAGGAAGCGCATGGCATCAAGGAATCCTAAAGAATAAGACTTACTATATCGCAGGAGGAGGTATTGAGACTGTCTCAGGTGATGCTACTCAGTTCCTTGCTAACAGCTTCTCTGATTTCGATATGAATGAGATAGCACAGCGCATGGCATTTGACTTTGAGCTATTCGGAGCTATGGCTGTTATTGGCACATGGAATCGAGAAGGATCAAGAGTAGTTAGATGGGAGTATATCGCTATCGATGCGATTAGAATGACTGAAGATGAAAGACTGTACTATGTATCGGATGATTGGTCAGCATTGCAACAGACTCCTGAAACAACTAATTTCAGACAATATCCTACACTCGATGAGGATAACAGGGTAGGATCATTTATCTTGTATTATAAAGAGCCATCAAAACAAGCTAAAGGAGAGAAAGGAGTATATCCTAAAGCTCCATATTATGGTGGAATAACAGCTATTCAGACTGATGTAGACATCAGTAAATTCCATATGTATGAGTTACAGAATGGATTTAAGGCAGGTACACTTATAAACCTTGCTTCGGGATATCCTGAAACAGCAGAAGAGGAGAGAAGAATAAAGGAACAGATCAAGGGAAGGACACAATCTGTTGAGGATGCAGGTGAGATCATCATCACATTCAGCAATAGTGCAGAGGAAGCTCCAACAGTATTGCCATTGAGCGGAAATAACTTGCATGAGAGATATCAGATGACTGAGAAATCAGTTCAGCAGAACATCCTTGTAGCTCATTCTGTTGTAGCTCCGTCATTATTTGGTATTGCTCCTAACGGATCATTCAACGCTGCTGAGACTGCTGATCTCTTTGAGATATACAAGAAAACATACATTGAAGCTCGGCAAAAGCAGATTGAGTGGATGCTTAATTACATGGGTAAACTATCAGGTTCGATAAGCGTGGTGAAGCTGGTAGATGTGAAGCCAATCGGGATGCGTGAGGCAGCTCCATCTACTCAGCCATCACCTGCTGATACTACCATGAGTGCAGGACAGATAGCATCGTTAATTGATATAGCTACAAGCATTAAAGAAGGTAAGATACTTCCTGATGCTGCAATGCACATGATAATGACAGCATTTCCATCTATTGAGGAGGCACAAGCTCGTAAGATTGTAGGGCTTCCTGTATCAATGGTTAATAGCTGTGATACAAAGCATCAATTCAGTTCTGATGAGATAGGTATCTTCTCAGAGTATGGATTTGATGCAAATGACTATCATGTACTTCGCACAGATGTTATAGAATGGGATACTCCATCAGATGAGGTATTCAAGCGTGAGGAGATGATGTTCGCTACTATTGGAGAGCTTCAACTGATCCTTACTGATCTTGATAGGAATATTATCTCAATGCTTTCAAATGGTGAGGATAGCACAGCAATATCTAAAGCCACAGGAGCAAGTATTGAGATGATTGCTAAGACTATTCAGAAGCTAACTGATCTCGGAGTATATGGAGATGGAGAGGTAAAGAATTTAGGTCGTGAATTCATTGATAAGAATCAAGCTCCAATGGATAGATTCATGGTAGTGTATAGCTATCAGCAAAGACCAGGAGTTCCTCCTGTAATCACTAAGAGTAGAGATTTCTGTATACGTTTGCTTGATCTTAACAGACTATACACCAGAGAAGATATCAATAACATCACAGAGAGAGTTGATTGGGATGTTTGGAAATACAGAGGAGGATGGTACACTAATCCTGATACAGGAGTCACCACTCCATATTGCCGTCATATTTGGGTACAACAACTTGTAATTAAGAAATAATGAACTACTTACTATCAGTCGAAAATCTCAAGAAGCTCGGACTTATCCATGTCAATACGGACACTAAGATTCTTAGCGTATGTATCAAGCGATCACAGGATATGCACCTGCAACCTGCACTCGGTACTCCATTATTCAAGGCATTGCTCTTGAATGTACAGAATAACACATGGACTCAAGATTACCTTGATCTAATGAATAACTACGTTGTGCCATGCTTAGTGGCGTTTGTTGATTACAGAGCTGCTACACTTCTAAATGAGAAGCTAACTAACAAAGCAGTAGGTAGACAAGATGATGAGACTATGACTCCCAACACAGATGAGCAGACTGCAACACTTCGTAATATGCTACGCAAGGATGCTTATTTCTACAAGGAGAGATTGATAGGTTATCTCAAGGATGACAATGGAGTGAAATATCCTGAATATATTGTATGCTGCAACGACAACGAATGTAACGAAAGTGTAAGTAAAGATCACACAGGATACAAGCCTATTAATTGGATCGTATGAAGCAATTCAAAGTAACGCAGAAACAAATTGACAAATTAAAAAAATACCTAAATGGAAAAGACACTAAACCAGATAATGGCAGAGCTGAAAGTGATCGCAGATCAACACAGGCAGCTAAACGGTAGTTTTTTTCAAGGAGAGTTTTTGGATGCGATATCAAGAGATGGAGCATTCTATCCATTATGCGTGGCAACTGTTCAGCCCGGAGGCATGGGAGCAGGATATGTCAAGGTAAATATCGGTATCACAATCTGCGATAAGTACAATCATTCTGAGTATAGACAGATCAATGAGGTGCATAATGACTGCTTGTTGATATGTAATGACATCAAGACTACGTTACAGCAGTACAGATGGACTGACTTCGCTGATGTTACCACAGAGATATCTACTGATCCATTCATAAACAGAGGTCAGGATATGGTCGCAGGATGGACCATGCTCATATCTTTGAATATCTTTGATGCTGAGAATTGGTGTGATATTCCATACGATGATTATGACTTTGAGAATGG
>Ga0129333_10000525_pt1 | contig 31745 bp, 34 predicted proteins | sample CPB6_08_DNA_FD_94474 | JGI IMG/M metagenome (GOLD analysis project Ga0129333, IMG submission 94474) | Freshwater to marine salinity gradient microbial communities from Chesapeake Bay, USA - CPBay_Sum_0.6_0.8_DNA | ecosystem: Environmental > Aquatic > Marine > Coastal | place: USA: Chesapeake... | reverse complement strand
TCATTGTTTTGTGTTTGAAAGTGAATAGTAGTTGGAGTATCAACACCATCACGATTTTGTTTAGTTACAGTAATTACTGCGTTTTCATCATAGTCATCAAAACCTAGAATAGTTTTTAGTTTGCCTAAGTTAGGCATACCAAATGTGCCTATGAAATCACTGATAGGGTTTTTAAATGAACCACTAACAATAACAGTTTTGTTTTCTGCTACAGCATTAATCTGTGTTTCCTTGTCTGTGCCAGTGATTTTAATTAATTCAATGACGCCTAGACCATGTGTATGGTCAATTAAATCTTTTAGAAAGTCTTTCATGTGTTTCCTTTTAAGTGTGTACTACTATTTAGGTAGTTATGTTGTGTATTATAGATGGACATAATATGTAAGTCAATATTAATTTACCCTATTCAAATACAAATAAATCATCGAACGTTGATTTAGTATCTGTATTGTCACGCAAGTCCCAATCCAATACGCCCAGTAAGTTTTCAATCTTTTCGTCTACTAGTGTGCGTTCCATTTCAACATCGTCAAATGGCAGTTCTTTGAACCAGTCAGGTAATCTTAGTTCATCAGTTGGATATGCAATACTTGTCATACCTAGTGGATTTGGTTTTAATTTACAAACAACAATTTTCATACCATCTACAATTTTCATTGAATAGTTGTCACCGTTCAATTTACGTAGATAGTTCCAATTGATAGCAGCCATTGCGTGACCAACACCACACTTACCTGTCTTTTCCCAAGTAGTTGTATGTTTAGTTAGATTGTTAACTGATTTAGGTGATCCTTTAGTCCAACTATCTTGTTGTGATAAGTTACGTTTAAAATCTTTAATAACTTCAATAACCTCATCACGTTGCTTACCATGCTGAATTACCATTTCAAGAACTTGCATCAAAAACTCTTGAATATATTTAGGAGTGTCAGCACGTTTCAAGTCAAGACCCATAGCCTTAATATCACCTAGTTGACCGTCTTTATCTTTACGCTTACCTTCTTTGTCAAATATATTGATAGCATAGCGTTTCTTAGTAATAAAGATACTACGATCACCAATCAGTTCACGACCAGCTTTAATAATCTCTCCGTTCTTTCGAGGTGCATGAAATGCTTTTTCTAAAAACTGAGGAAAGCTACTGTTTGCTTCTTCGGCGATAGCATCGTAAATCTGAATACATGCGTCCTTGTTCCATTCCATTTCACCCTTATTAATCATTTCTTTATAAATAGGATAAGCACTGAAATAACAACTGTCAGTATCACCATAAACAATTGCAGGACCTGTGTGAGTATATTCACCTGCCACGACTAAGTTGATCTGGCTCATCATGTGTTTAACAATCTGACGACCACTTAATGTAACGCTTTGACCAATACGTTTATCGTAGAAACGACAATGCTCATTCAACAATGCACCATATGCACTGTTAAGCAAAATCTTGCGAACTAGTTGTCTCTTATCCCAATATTCTTTATCAGCTTGTGTAGTTGATTCTTTGAGTTTCTTTTGCATACCCTTTCTATCACTATACCAGCGAGTTAATAGACCAGGAATTACACCTTCTTTTTCATAAGTAAAGATTGTACCGTTTGCAGATAGCATCCAAGGCTTATGACTGTCAAAGATTAATTTCCATATTTCTGCTGCACTCATTTCAACACTACGACCATCTGCATAATCAAGTGTAAGCATAGTGCCACGTTCTTGGTTCATTACTGCTGTGTATTCTAAACTACCAAATAAATTCTCCCATAGAATAGCACCTGTTACTGCATCGTCACCTTCTTTATATTGTTTTTTCTCACGTGCTAATTCTAGCCCACGATCATTCATGTATTTTTCTGTGAGGGTTTGTCTAAGCTGTCCAATGATTGTTTCTGGTGCCATGTTGAGGGCACGAATAGTCGAGGGATAGAGCGAGTTAATGTCAACTGCTCCGACATATTCGTGCATTCCTTTTTTGGGCGTAGCAACATAGGCACCTGCTGCTTGTTGGATTTCATCTGCATTGTCATTTTTCCTTTTCTTATCTGGTACAACTAAACCACGCTCATGCGCTTCATTCATAATTGCCATTTCAATCATAGCAACTGAACCCATAACTGTTGGTAACAACACTGTATTTTCATGTGCCAGTGCGTTTGCAAGATCCAAGAACTTTAATTTGTTATGAATCTTTACCAACAGCATTGTATCCTGCCTGTTATATTCTAAGAATTTTTGCCAATCCTTATTGTATAACTGGTCAAGAGTACCCTCGTATTGTGTCTTATTCTCACCTACTTCCATTTCACCAATAGCATCAAGTTTATAACTATGGCGACTTTCATAGTTGTACTTTTTATACAACTGTAAGTAGTCCATGTGAATACGACCAACTAAATCATAAGTTGTTTCTTCTTTACCGAAACGTTCGTACTTTCTTGGTTTAGGAAGTTGTCCAAGCAAACAGAATTTACGTGTATCGTCTTTACTCATTACACGTGTAACACGATTGACCATGTAGGGTATATCATAGCCCTCTGAGTTCCAGCCTGTTAACACATCTGCATCTTCGATAAGTTGAAAGAATGTTTCAAACATTTCAATTTCACTTTTGAACAGTAGACAGTTATCAAACCTACTTACGATTTCGTTTGTAGTATCGTTACTCATATGTTTGGGTGCGATACACAAAGTAATTAATAGGTCTTGCCAATCCAAGTACATCGAAATAGCAGTTACGGGATTGAATGGATCATCAGTAGGACTGAAACCTTTTTCAGGATCAAAGTCAACTTCAATGTCAAAGAAACATGTATGAAGTTTTGGAGGTTCAACTTTTAAATAGTTTTCACTCAAACATCTAAAAACTACGTTGATATCACTTTCGAATAGTTCTTTGCCACTGTGAATTCTGCGTTCTTTTTCAAACTCACTACGCTTTCGTGTACTAAATTTTGTTACAGAATTACCATAGATGCTACGGTATTTGCCTTTGATATCAGGATAATAGAATGTATAGTTGGCAGGATATTCTTTGTAGTGACGTTTTTGGTCAGTACCGCGTTCAACTACAAAAATTCTATCGCTATCACGGTCGTGTATTGCGTCTACATAACTCATTTAATAATTTAACAACCTTTTAGCTTCAATTATTTTATTGTACAACAACATACAGGGTTTAGTGTAAAAAATTTTTTTGTTGTGTTCCAAAATGTTTTCTTTATCACGTAGATAAAGCGAATGCAAATCTAGTAAACTAAGTTTGGATACTTTGTTTATGGATTCATAAAATGCTGCTATACGTTCTGAGTAATTATATATGTTATCGTATGAATAGTCTATCCAATCGGGAAACCTAAAATTATAAAACTTTTTTAAATTACTTACAAAGTTAGGCGCGGCAAATATCAATGGAAAATTTCCTTTTATTAAATTATCAAAATACTTTTCAGTAGGATAAAAAATATCAGGATTTTCCCAAATAGTTTCTGTATGTATACCCACATAAGAAGTATTATAGTAATAATTATCTATAGGATGCCAACTTCCACCTTGTACAGTATCTATTTTAGAAACATCAGTAATTCCATTTGGTTTAAAGTAAATACCTTTCTCAGGATCGCTTAGATACATACTAGCTTTGATAGATTTTAAATAATTTTTAAGATTATATCTAAATGTATTTCTTTGGTCTGTAGCATTAGAAAAAATTCTATTTGGAACTAAAAACTTTTTATTTTCATTTGAATATACTTTATTAATATCTGTTAATTCAAATGCTACTTTTGGTATTCCTCTAGTCCATTGTAAATTTTCACATATATAACTATAATTAACACAAAACATTCTTTGCCTATTATACATAACATTACTTGGGATATAATTTACATCCTTATTATCTAATTCATTTGTATGAAAAACTAATGTTTTGTAATGTGCATCAAAAAATTTTTTTGTATCTTGTCTGCATTTTTCTGGGGTAAATGTATTACCTGTCGTTTCATAAAACCAAACCACAAGTAACTGATGATCTTTAAGTTTTATTTCATTTAAATTAATTGTAGTATGGTAGTCTATTGGGACAACATCTGCTTCTTCTAAATTTTTTGTAAAATTCCATTTATCTTGTTCTAAAAGAATTTCAGGAGAAACGCAATGATTTGCATAGTCTGTGTGACCCTTTTCATCAAAAAATAATTTCATAAAGATGGGGTGTTTATTTGATTAAAAAGGTATTTTGCAATTACTTCGTGTGTTTTTGGTCCCGGATGCATCTTATCTAAGCCTTTATCTATCTCTTTTAGTAAAATTGGATTTTTAGTTATTAAACTAGGTATTGAGATATCAGGGGCTTTATAAAATTTAATATCTTTTGGGGCTACAACAAAGTAATTTTTTATATTTTTTATTGAAAGATGTAACCATGCATGATGCATTGCTATATAATTATTAATTACAATATTTTCTTCTTCTATTTGTGGAAGTTGCTTAATAACTGAATTGTCATAATAATTCCAATCTATGTCGGAAGAATCGTATTTAAGATTGCTATATGGAAGTCTTCCAAAATGGGTCCACATAACAATACATAAATCATCAGTTTTAAATTGAAAATTTAATAATTTCCATAAAATATGTAAGTTGCTTAATCCTGGTTTACCTAAATTTACAGCTTCAATTCCAAGCATATCAGCTAACAATTGTGGCCATGCAAACTTACTAGGTAATGGTCCATATGTATTTGGTTCTATATGGCAGTCTACTAGACCATGACCATATGTATATGAGCAACCAAATGCAACTAGCCTACTCATAGAGTTTTGCCGACTGTCTCCAGAATAGTATTGAGTTCTTCGTTTTCTTTGTTTGTTTCACCTAGCCGGGCTTTATATGCAGTCTTTACAGCTTTCTTTAGAATGCTTGGTTTAATTTCCAATTCTTCTGCAACTGCTTTGATAGTATCGTTCAAACCACCAGATAGTGTTTCAATCTCATGCATGGTTGCCATGCCTTCGTTGATAAGTTGGGTGAGTTTAATTTTTGCGTCACCATTAAATGTACGTGAAGTCATAAGTTCTCCTTTAATAGACTATTATATATGTATTAATTCTTATTTTCAATGATTTTTTTCACCAAAGAATGAATGCCTGGGTTAACTCGCAAAATATGCGGCATCATTTCATTTCTAATATAGTTTCTTGTGTATTTGATATCTTTGTTAGAATGATCCTCAATCCATGGAACATTATGACGCTCACACCAAGATACAAATTCACTTTTACGTGTAGTTAAAAATGGACGCAATACGTTATTACGAATCATAGGAATGACTTTGGGTGTACCATGAAGGCTAGACCAAACATATGTTTCTACACAATCATCAAGATGATGGCAAGTGATTACGGGCCCCAAGTCTTTTAAAAAGTCGTAACGCTCTCTGCGCCAATACTCTTCCATTGATTCTTCATTTGATTTTTCACTACGACAGCTACCAAAAAGCATAGACATGTTATTTTCCGTAGCATATTTGGCAACAAATTCCATAGCATGTTCACCGTGCGTTGTACGATGATGAAAATACGCAAGGGTTACGTCATGCTTTCGTTTAAGAAAATCAACCACAGCCATACTATCCACACCACCGCTGCAGGCAACTGTTACTTTTTTGGGTAGTGGAACTAGGAGTTTAATCATCTATATATTATAGACGATTGTGTAATTTATTGAAAGATTTCTGGATGCATTTTACCAAATATTTTCATGTATTTGCCAGCCATCATATCTGCTTCCATTTCTATTGGACTGCCGGGATAGCTATCCCCAGGTTGAATCATATCTAATTCACCTTGACGGCAGTGAACCAATTCATGAAATACTGTACGCATTATATCAACTAAATTGCGATTTCTTACATAGACCCAAACTTCATTAGAACCTTCAGCATGACGTCCTGTATGATGATTTATTTGTGCATCTTTAGTATCATAGCTCCATTCAAACTTTGGAATATTTTCTAAATTAATTTTATCTGCTGTCCAACTAATAAACTTTTGCATAACAGGAAGATTATCAAAATCTACTTTTTCTTCATCTTCTTCATCAAGTTTACCTTTTATCCAATCATCTGGTGTTTTCTTATACTTATGTAAAAATAAATTATGTAGGGCCTTGCCTGTAATCTTATGTTTGTTTGCTATACCGCGCATTAATTTATCTATGGTATCATAATTATGTTTTTTTAAGGAAGGTAATTTTTGCGCTAATTCTGAAGCTGCACTTTCTAAAATTATATTTTCAACTATCATAACATTTGCCCCGACTCATCAAATAATTCAAATTCTTCAATAAGTACATTATTAAAATATAAATCATATTTAACAGCACCTACAGCTTTCATATATTTCAAAAGTAACTCAGATTTTTGATCAAAATTTTCAGAATTATGTACTTTTAATTCTTCTTCAGTCCCAAATTCTAAAACCCACTCGTAAAAACCTTTACAATTTTCCCCATCTTTTGTTTTATATACGTATTTAAACTCATTAGATTCATGCTCTACAGGTACTTCTGTCATACTTTGTTTAATCTTTAAATTGCCATCTTCACATATTTCATCTGTTTTTATCAAAACACCATCTTGGTATTCTTCTAGATAACGTACAGAATTTTGTACATAGTATCTTTTAATTAATTCTATTTTATCAGTAGTTGAATCAGGATTATCATGCACCATTTGATCCTCAGCACTTCCATATTGTGCTACCCATATATGTAAGGGTGTGCATTCATTTCCATTTATATCTTTACAAATTAGTAACATAAAAACACCTATATATACATCTATTTATCTACAAGAATTTTTTAAACTTTAAGATTATTTTTAAGTTTAAGTAATTTAAGCATTTCAAAAATCTTAATATATATCCAACCAACGTCTATTTCGTACCAGCGTAAACTTAGTTTGGGGCTAGCAGGATTTAAATGATGATTATTATGCAATTCTTCTCCACCAATTATAAAGCCTAAAGGACTTATATTTTTGCTATTATCTTTAGTCTCACCATTTCTATATCCAAACCAATGTCCTAAACCGTTAACTACCCCAGCAGCCCAGAACGGAATCCATATCATTTGTACTATCCATATTAGGGCGCCAATCCAACCAAAGAGCCAGATGTTGAACAAAAAGAGAATGCCAATGCCAAGTCTGGAGTGAGGACTGTATATGTTGTGCTCCAACCAATCAGAAGGAGTGCCAACACCATATGAATCAACCATATTTTTATCTTTTGACGCTTCATGGTATAACAATGCTCCTTTAAATAATACTTTCCATATACCGTATATATGCGGGCTATGCGGGTCATCCACTGTTTCACAATACCTATGATGTTTACGATGTATAGCTACCCATTGTTTGGTTATCATACCAGTTGTAAGCCACAACCAAAAACGCATAAAGTGTTCTAATATTGGATTGAAAATTAAACCTTTATGTGCTTGACCTCTATGTAAGTATACAGTAACGCATACAATAGTAATATGTGTTAGAATTAACAAGTAAAGAATTTCATACATTATTTTGTCCCTATAACAAGATAGTAATCATATTTTGTTTCAGGATCCATAAACTCTTTTTTACCTGCATATAATATATTATTCAGTGGATACTTTTCTAACAAATCAATCGTACTATTAAATTTATTTATGGCGCCTTCGTCGTTATTACGTGCTGATAATATGCACATTGTATTATCAGGTATGTTTGCAAACCAATCAGTACCGTCAATATTATTACAACTTGTATTAATAACAAGTCCATTATTTCCTAGTTCTTGGTAAGTTAGTTTGTTGGCATCTTTATACATACCATAGATAAACTTGTAATTTAATTTATCTATTACTTCTTGACCTGTTTCTAATGCTTCTTTATCAGATTCTACGTTTATGATTCTATCAAAGTTAAAATCATTATCATTTTCAATCATCATACTTAAATTACCATACCAACTGCCTAAAATATAAATGGTATCAAATTCTGTTTTTATTTTTTTAAGTTGCTCTAGTAAATATGTTCTACATTCATTTAACCCTGGACCTTCACTACCAGATAATGTATTTGGATTAACTTCTAACAAACTTTCTTTTAAAAATGTATCAGCAAATGTTTTACATAATTCTAAAATTTGTTTATTCTTTGTAGTTTGTATATGAAACTTTTTGTGTTTGTAGCTTTCTGAATTATCTTGAGTGGGATCGCTATAACCGCTATATACTTTTTTAATTGGACTATCATTTATTAATGATGTACAACTATCACTGTATCTATCATCCATTGATTTACTACAAGGACTTAGTGTAGTAATAATTATAGATCCTGATGACAATGGACCATAATTTTTTTCATACTTATCTATTGCTGCACGTTCAGCATGTACGAACTTGCCTTTAGTTTTATAACTTGTACTTTTAACTAAATTATTATCATTATCCAATACCGCAGCCCCAACCATCCCATATAAGTTAGAATTTATTTTTTGCCCGTCAATAATTAGTTGACATAACTCTACTAGAATTTTGTCAAGTTTTTCATGGTCATATATTTGAAAATCGCTTGGTTTCATTAATGAAATTGATCTGCCTCAGTTGAATGCTTATATTTAATTATATTTATTAAATTTACCATCTATTTAATTAATGCATAAATTTGGCGCAAGAATTGGATAAATTTTTATTAATAAATATAAGTCTTAAATACTTTCTTATGAGTCTGAAAAAAAATTCGCATTTTGTTTTAATTGGTGGCCTTCCTAATGAAAACACTGGAAGAGCATTAGGTCCTTACAGAATACGAACTGTATTAGAAAATCATGGTTACACATGTTCTTTGATAGATTTTGAGGATATTTTAACAAGTGACGAGCTTGATAAAATTTTAAATTATTGTGTAGGTCCAGACACTTTAGCTATTGGTTTGTCTTTTGTTTGGGCTATGCTCAGATGGGAGACCGAAGAGCAGATTCTTCAATTTAAAAGAATTAAAGATAATCAACAACAGAGATTTCCAAATGTGAAAATTACAATTGGAACACAAACTATCGGGAGAATTCCAATTGAACTTCTTAAGTTAACAGATTGGGTAGTAAGTGGTTACGGAGAACTCTCAATGCCTTTATTAATGCAGTATTTAAAGTATGGGACAGGAAACTTAAAATATACAAATCTAAAAAATGCTGATTATGATGTAAATTATATAGACAGCAACCGTGACTATCCTATCGATGACATGGATTTAATGTTTACTAGATATCATCCAGACGATCAATATAAATCACATCAAGCACTTTCTTTAGAGATAAGTCGTGGATGCGTTTTTAATTGTGCATTTTGTAAATTTGCATTTAAAAACAAAAAAATAAGAGATTATGTTCGTACTGAAAAAAGTATAGCTGAAGAATTACGTCAAAATTATGATTTATTTGGTATAACAAGATATATGTTAGCCGATGATACTTTTAATGATAGTATTGAAAAGATTGACACATTAAAACGTGCTGTTGATTTAGCAAGATTACCAGATTTTGAATATGTTGCATACATAAGACCAGAAATGCTTGTAACAAGACCTGCCATGATAAAAGCACTAGCAAGTAGTGGTTTACGAGGTGGACATTATGGAATTGAAAGCGGGAACAATTCAACACGTAAATTAATAGGTAGACCAATAGCCATAGAAAAAATAATTGATGCGACTGCTGAACTAAAACAACTTGCGCCCAAACTTAGATTAGCTGGAACTCTTATTGTAGGATTACCAGGTGATACTAAAGAAGATCCAGGGATATGGAATGAAACGTTTGTAAAACATCAACCTAATTTTTTAGATTGGTGGTATTATGCTCCTCTACATATACACAGAAAAAATATCGGCGAAACAATAATTTTTGGAAAAAACAAAGACGAATTCAACTCAATAAATTTAGCTGACAATACAAAAAGCCCAATAGAAGAAAATCCAGAAAAATATGGCTATGATGTAAGTGATATAGATCCCACTAGTGTATTTGTAAACTGGAAAAATAAATATATGGATTATAAAGAAGCAACTAAATTATCTGATTTTTATAGTATAGAAAAATGGAAAAGTTATCGCTGGGGCGGTTGGAGAATAGGAACCGCTTGGTACTATAATATACCAGATGAAGATTTAGAAAAACAAAATTATAAACAACTTATGGATAGATGCAGTTATACTTCACCTTCTGTATACACTACGCATAGAAAAAATTATTGGTTAAACTTGATAAATCAAAATATTTCTTAATCAAATGTTAAGTCGTATTTTTGAAATCTTTTTAATCTATTAATAAATTCTTTTGACTGATCAGTCATTATACCAGTAATTTGTAATGTAACTCTTGGATTATGTCCTGCATTTGCAGTAGAATGTGGGATATTTTGCCAATCAAACGTAGTAACTTCTCCAGCACGCCATTGTTTATACATGAAATTACCATAACTCCAAAAATGACCCTGCTCCCAGTCTGTAAGTTGTATCATGACTCTCATAACAGTTTCTGGATAATCTGGATTATATTTTTGTAATTTGTCTATGTGTAAATTCCAAACTTGTCCAGGTAGTTGTACATGCAGTCTTTTTGACATTTTATCAAAGTTAAATAATTCACCTATCCTATTACACACTGGTGTCATTTCATATGTTAAATTACTAACAATATGATTCTTACTATAACCAGTATTTTCTAAATCATATTCTTCTGTATCGTACTCAATAGATGATCTTGCATTGCTATGTTCTCCGCGTGTTCTCCATGTACTTGGTTTTGACGATTTAATTATTTTTGCTACATCATCTTTAAAGTCATATGTAAGTTTACCTAATACATCTACTTTATCTTGTTGATTATCATTTTTAAAATTATCAAAATGATATTTGCTTAATTTTTTAGTTTCTTCCCAACTACTTTTTATCATATTACTGCAACCTTTACATCGTTGTTTAAATAGTTTTGACTATATTCATTATTTGGCCATTTAATGGCCAAAACATTACACAAATCTAAATTTGTGTATACTTCTTTTAACCCTTTGTGTTTATAATACCACATTGCATCTGTAATCCCTTGATTTTGTTGTTTAATTTTATTAGCCATTACTTTTAAGTTTTGGTAGTAACTTGAATAATCAGGATATGTGATATTGAAGTGACCACATTTAACCCACCAACCCAAACAACTGTCATCACTTCTATGAACTAATACAATAGGGCATTCAGGCCAATGTTCTTTTAAAAAGTTGATATTATTTGCAAACACATGCGATTTAATAATTCTAATTCCTGTACTGCTAAACGGTCTGTCAAATTCTTTTTCTAAATCTTTTTTACTATATGAGTACATATTATCAAGCATGGTTCCAAATTCCATGCCAGGATCAAAGTATGCACCAAGATGCATTAATTGCATTTCGCCGGATGCATCATGGTAATATGTACGTTCATCACTATAATCGCTACGGTCTATACTATCACTATAGTAAATATTTTTAACTACACTTGACCATTTACTACCGGGTGCACCTGCTACAAAAATATATTTCATTTAGATAAAGACTCAATTATTGGTGCAAAACTTTTTCTAAGAGTTTCAGCATAGTTGTTTACACCATTAATATTTAACTGGTCTTCAGCAATTAAAATATAATTTTCTTTTGCCCATTCTCTATATTCTTTACTTCTAATTGCAGCACTAAATTCTTTTTGATACCAGTCTGAGATATTTTTTGGAGTGTCTGGTGGCAAGCTAACTAACCATCCTGCATATACACTGATACCTGGAATGCTATGTTCTAATAATTTAGCATCTTGCATTTTCTCGGGTACACGATTTCCAGTTAACCCTATCAATTTAACTTTGCCGGCTTCAATTAATGGTCTTGCGATTGCAATTGGCATAATTCCAAACTCTACGTCCTTGTCACCAGCAACTGCTGTTACTGCTTGACTAGGTCCTTGATATCTAACTGCTTGAATTTTTGTTCTGTCACCTTTTAATTTAAGCATAATGTATTCGTACGCCATTTGATGTGCGCCGCCACCAGTTGCTATGTTTATACTTCTATGACCAGATTGTACTGTTGCTAGGAACTGTTGTGGGGTATCTATTATACTAGATGATTTAGCTACTAATGCTAATGGACTTTGCCCTAACGTAACAACGTTAGTAAAACTGTTATACTGAAACTTTTTAATATCTTTTTGCCAAATATCATTAGTTACAAATAGACTCATATGACTAGGCACACCTATTAATTTACCGTCTTTCGTTGCTGATAAAACTGTATTTTGTGCAACTACTGCATCAGCTCCTGGTTTATTTTCTATTACAAAGTTTACGTTTGGATTGTTTTTTTCTACAATACTTGATGCTTTTCTAAAAGATATCTCGTTACCTGATCCAGGTGCGAATCCTATTATTACTTTAACAGTCCCGGTTACTGGTTGTGCCATTGCTAATATTGGGCACAATAATAATGACAAAATAATTTGTTTCATACTAACTCCCTATAAATAAAATACAAAATATTTATGCCATTGGGCAAAAATTTTTAATTTTTAAGAAATTTTTATATGAATACTAAAATTTTTAAGCTACTTAAAGAAAATTTGTCAAACGCATTTAATTTACCAAAGTATGCAAATATTTCTATTGATGAGAATACTATAGTAGACCAACTACCATGGACTCCTGCTAGATATCGTAAATTCAAAGATAGTGTTGAAGCTGAATTAAGTTTGTCTTGTGACTATATTGGAACGTTAAGTGACATTACAACTGATTTAAGTAACCGTTATACTCATAGATTCTTTGCTGAAATTTGGAAGCCTAGAACAAACGAGTATGATTATACTGGGTGGCAATTAGCTGAAGAAGTTAATAATTTAAATCCAAAGAGTGTACTTGATGTTGGGTGCGGGTATCATCCATTCAAGGGTAGAATACATAATTTGATAGGTATTGACCCTTATAACAATTGTGCAGATTACATGGTTGATATATTAGATTATGTAGGTGAACACGATGTTATTATTGCATTAGGGTCTATTAATTTCAATAGCAAAGATGAAATTGAAAAACGCTTTGCAAAATGTGTTAGTATACTTCAGCAAGGCGGCTCAATGTTCTTAAGAGCCAATCCTGGAATATCTCATAAGACAGGGCCATATGTTGATATATTTCCATGGTCATTTGAAGTAGTCAAAGAGTTTGCAGACAAATACAATCTAAAATTAGAAACTTTTAAAAAAGATAATAACGATAGATTATACTTTGTTTATAAAAAACTTTAATTGCACCAACTCTGTTTAGCGTCACCAAAGTATTCGCGGGCAAATCCATTTTTAATTAACATGCTTCGTAAACTTTGTCCGTTTAAAATGATATCTCCCAAAACACGGCCACCGAATTTGTCCCAGTCATAGAGGACGACTTGTCGTTTTTGACTATTCGCAACCATATCTTTTGTGAACTTGCTTGCTGCTTGTCCTCTAGCATCTTCTTGGGGACATTTTGCTCTAAATCCTTTTTCTGGAGTATCCACGCCATAGATTCTAACTGCAAGTTCTGGTTTGAGCGGAGCAGGTAGAAAGGGAGCCGCTATGACTACAGTATCGCCGTCATTCACACGAACGATTTGTGCATCATAGGTTACCCCCTGAGGTTGTTTTTGAGCATATGCTATTGAAGCTATTGCTAGTAATAATGTTGTTATAATTTTCTTCATACTAAGTGCCTATAAAATTCTTTACCTAACCATTTATGTTGTCCACCCGGTGCGCTAACACTTACTTCCCAAACGTATGCATCCTCACCACGATGTTTATCCCAGAATCCACTACCTGCTTTTGTTTGGTCATGACTTCTGTTTATTACATATCCTTCAGACTTTAGTGTATCGTACATTGTTTTTGCTATACCTCTGTTACGATAATCATCATGTACCCAAAGATTTTCTGGATACAATTCTTTCTTTTCTTTTACAAACTTAACAAATGCCAATGGGCTTCCAGTCTTTCGCTCATAAGCCTTCATCAGTAAGGCTTCGTCATTGAATGCGTACTTCAATACTAAGCTATCTGTTTTGATTGCTTTGGCTTCTTCATGGACAGATTCATTTGCTCTCACAAGTTTAGGATTTCCAAATACTGTTTCTGTTACTTTCTGACCATTTGGCAACATACGAACATAAGTATCATTGTCAATCATTTTTAAGTCAGGATCGTTGAATAATTTTTGTAAAAACTTTTCATCAGTAATTGATGGGACATTAAGTTTCTTTAACACATGGCGCATAGCATCACTTGACTCAATCCAAACGCCTGGTCTAGAAAGTAACTCTTGGATTTTATTTATTGCTTTATCTTTACTGGTGCGTGTTCCATCATGTCCTAGACCTTGAATTTTATAACCACTCCAATTTTCACCAGTTCTATTTGCACGATAAAAAACACAACTATCAACATCAGGATCTCGATCCCAATCTATTACATTCCAATCACTAGGAATAACATCTTTAATTGAATTAACAAAACTACCTTGAGGTGTGTTTGAATATGCTTGGCTTACAAGATCAACTAGTTCATTGCCTAGTTCTTGTTTGTCATCGTTTGATACTACAAGTTCCCATTTATTTTTAGGTAGTTCAAACTCAATTAAAAATTCATTTGCTCTCATATTACATCACATATATATTACCAACACTTGATGACAATACATCGTTAAACATTAATTCCATATCATTAGCCAACATGTCAGATATTTGATTGCGTTCTGCTTCGTCACGGAACTCTGGTTTAATGTTCAAGTACTTTGATGGTGTGCCCCATGCCTTGCGACCATAACCTAAATTAGTTGGTAATGGATTAAATTTTATTTTTCCAGTACCTAAGTATTGTGCAAATATTTCATAAAGAAATTCATATGGTCTTTTAATCTGACCACTGCGACTACTACGCTGTGTTCCTATACTATTGAATAATGCATTGTATTCTGGAGTTAAATCAAATTTCATTGAGTTTGGTGTTACTCCCATGCGATTTGAACTTATTTTACCATAATATTCTTCAAGCAAGTTATTGATTGTACTAAAGAAATGTTTTTCTGCTTCTGTCCAAGCACTCCACCCACGATTGCCACGAACACCTGCTTGAATAGCATGTCCAAATCTATGTGCCATTATCCATGGAGTCAACATTACTTTACTATCACCCTTGTTGCCAACAAACACAACAGTAATAGCATCACTGCTATCTTTTAATATTTCTTCTGCTTGATCTTTAAATATTTCTTTTATTGCTTCTGGTCTCATTGGACCATATTCACTGTAACGACCTGTACCTGGAATGTTACTAAAGAATAATCTAAAGTCATATGGAGTTTTTTCAAAGAATGTAGTTGCTTTTTCTATATTCTTTTTATGAGGGACTAACTTTTTGTCAGGGCCTCTAAATGGTCCGGGCTTTGTAAAGTCACCAAATGTTTGGTACTTTGACAATGCCATTTCATCAATGTTATCTATGTCTGATAAATCTATATATTTGATGGGGACACCTTTCATTGCTGCTGCTAAAGCACGGTGATTGCCATCTATAATTTTATTATCTGCTGTTACTATAATTTTATTACTTAGATTTGGATCATTTACATAATGTTCTAATTTTTCTTTTTGGTCATCATCCATCATGTCTAATAATTCATCTAAATGCTCTACACGATATTGACCTTGCAACATTATTGATAGTTTATGTTTGGGCATAACTTGAATTTCTAAAGGATTTTTTAAATCACTTGTTTGTACGTAATCCCAAAACATTTCATCACGGTCAGGAAATTCTCCGTTGTACAAATCTTGTAAAGTGATTTTATTTTCTTTTAAAAATTCTAATGCTCTCATACTTCGTTTTTTATTCTATGCAAAACTTTGCTTATTTTATTCATATTGTGAGCTACAGTTTCATAAAACAATTCAGGAGGTCTTTCTGCGTATGCTCTGTAACCAAGTGCTACTTTACCCATATCTACAAAATAATTTTGACTAGGCCATTTTTTACAATTTAAATCTAACCCGTCAATTAGTATACATTCTTCTGCAACTTTTTGTAGATGTTGTTTTCTAATTTCTCCTGTTTTATTTAATGACTCCATTAACTGTATTGCTATTGCATCTGTTGGTATACGTGGATTTTCCATATATCTTGCAAACGTATGCACAACAAATGCTTCTATTTCATGTTCTAAATTAATACCTGATTTCTCTTCACCATATAAGATAACTTCGTAACTTGCTTTAACGTAGTCCATCCAATATTTCATAATTTACTCACGTTCTTTTTTAAGAATGCTTCTTATAAACCACGCTTTTTTGCCATACAAATCTTGCAATTCAGCCATATAGTTAGCAATACCTTGCTGATTTTCATTTGTTGCTTCGTGAAACATAGCAACTACTAATTCTGAAATTTTCTCACAATCTTGCAATGATTCAGCAAACATTAACTCAGCACGTGGTATTTTTGTTTGATCTTGTATTATTGACAATTCTATATATCGGCTAAGACTGCCTGGAGTATAGTGACCTAAAATTCTTACATATTCTGCAATTTTATCAATAGTGTCACTTACATCATTGTATAGTGTATCAAAGAAAGCATGATATTGAGGGAAATCACTACCCTCTACGTTCCAATGAAAGTTTTGACTTTTAATAGCAAACGCTTGGGTGCTGGCTAGTAAAACCTTTAAGTTATCTGAAAGCATAATAAACCTTTGTCTTTTAGATATTTATCAGTTTTTGATTAGTTCAGACCAATCTGTAGTTTTTAGCCAATTTGTATAGATACTATTTGCTGTAGACTTGTGCTTGTCTATGTATTTTGGAATATCGTTTATTATTTGTTCTTTGTTTTGAACTGAATTATATGTGTTAATAGCTGATTCCCATTTAGGATCTATATCTTCTGTCCAAGCTACTGCTTTTGCTTCGTCAATTTCAATGTGAAATTGCATAGCTAAATGCTTCCCAACACTAAATGCTTGATTTTGACAAGCATAAGACGTTGCTAATAAATTAGCACCAGTAGGTATACTAAAAGTTTCATAGTGCCAATGTATCACGGTATCAGTTGGATTAGTGCCAAACCATTCAGTTGTTGATGGGTTATCTATATAACGTATTTCTTGCCAACCTATCTCAGGCTGAAATGATGTGGTAATTTTACCACCTAATGCTTTAGCCATTAATTGTCCACCTAGACAATGCCCTATAACAGGTATGTCTCTGTACATTGATTGTAGTATAAGTATTTCAGCCTGTCTATTACTTAGTAATGGGTCGTTAGCACTCATGCCCCCACCCATTACTGCTAGGGCTGAATAAGGTTCTATTGATGTAGGGAATTCTTGATTTTTACCTGCATTAAATAGTTGATATGACACGTTGTTACTTTTTAGCCACGTAGTCAAATATGCAGGATGTTCGGGGATTTGATGCGCTAATATTAATACAGGTTTCATTTCTGTCCTGGTAAACGTCCTTTATATTGCCAATAAAAATCCCAAACTTTGTCCATTTAGTTTGCCTCTATTAACTCTTGTAATTTTTTTCTAGCTGCTTGATAACCGTTTGCTGTAAATTCAAAAGTTTTTACTTGACCACTTTTGCATTCTGCTGTAAATTTATAATTTTTCATTTTTTACTCTCCGCTATAGCAGCAATGCTAGTACCTATACCAGCGCTTGCTAGTGTATATTTGATAGTGTCTATCCAATTTTTACCATTAATTCTGCTTATAATAGTTGGTACTATTGTATTTAAAATAGCTTGTAACATTATATTAGTTTGTTGTGGGGTAAGTTGCATCTTTGTAGCAGAACTTATTACACTACTTGCTAGTAATGAAGCAACTGTAGTAATTACACCACCTTGTATATAAGGATTGTCTTTTGCTTTTTTAAATATCTCTGCAACTTTGCCTTTAATAGATTGTGGAGCTTTATTAATTAGTTCGTTAGCTTTACTATCAAAATCTTCAACAGGTTTTTTACTGAATTTACCAACATCTCTCATGTAAAAGTCAATTACTCTTTTACCAATATCACTTTCTGCATCTTCATTGGTAAGTGCATATGTGCGTTGTTTACGTGTATTACTAGGTCTACCCCTCTCTTGTTCATAAGTAGAGGGATAGTTTAATCCAAAACCTTCAGTAATAAACTCACTTGATTTCATTTTGATTTAGGCTTCTGACCTTTTTTCTTCATCGCTATAGCAATTGCAGCCTGTTGTGCAGGATTAGCTGCTTCACGCATTTTGGCAATTTTTGCCTCGGCAATCATTACTAAGTTCTGCATATCTTGTACAGACTCACAGTTCCAACGGCGTAGTGCCTTATTGATTGGGCTATCCGGGTTACGCTTTGTTTTAGCACTTGTGCGTGATTTTTTCATGCCCTTCATTCTAGCGCAGAAAGATTTACGGCGTTTAGCAGCCTTAGAACCCTTCTTTAATTTGCTTGGCTTAGTTGTTACAGCAGTTTTTAATTTGCTACCTGGATTTTCACGACGGTATGCTTTAACTGCCTTACGGCTCATACCATCAGTCTTATCTTTTTTATTGACTTTTTGCCAATCTTCATTAATAATTTCTACTTCAGAGATTTTCATATTATTATTCCCGATTTAATTTAGCTAGACCTTTTTGTCTACGGTCTATAGCTCTTTGTGCTATATCTTTATATTCACCTTTTTTAGCATGCGGTTCTAATTCACGTACTTGTGCTTGTGCTTTAGATTTATAACTTTGTTTTGTAGCATCACTTACTTCCGCCACACCTTTTTCTTTAGGTGGATTAACTGGAACAGTCTTATACACACGCTTCTCAGGGTCCCATACAGTTTTGCGAGGACCTTCTTTTGCCATTTTACCTAATCTACTAATTTTTGCATCCCAGTCTGGATCATCATAGTTATATTCTTTATTATTTTTATTTTCTATTAATAATTCTTGTGTAATTTCAAATATACTTAATGTACGACCGCTCTCTGCAAGTTGTAAATCTTTTTTAAGCGTAGCTATAATACGTAGTTTACTTTTCTTGTCTAATTGACCAAGCAAATTTTTGGTTTGCTTATAAATTGTTGGTTCTTTTTGATCACCTGCTGCACCAGCACTTTTATTTGCACTTGCTGCTGGCATTGCAGTTCCTGTAGCTCCTGCACCTGTAGCTCCTGCAGTTGATGTTCCTGTCGCGGTTGGCATTGCAGTTCCTGTAGCTCCTGCATCTGAAGCTGCATTCGGTGTGGGTAATTTCATTCCACCAAAAGTTTGTTTAATAATATCAGGACTTACACCGGCACCTTGTAATACTTGTGCAACTTTATCACTGTCGGTCGGGCTACCTGCTTTTTTCCAGGCTTGTAACAATTTGTCTGCTGTGACTTTAGTTGTTAAGTTCTTACCTTTTGTTGCAGCCCAATCTCTGGCTTTTCCGGCAGCACCCTTAACAGTGTCCATTATGCCTTCTTTTAACTTTTCTTTCTCTACAACTTTACCTATAATCAAATATATTTGAGATTCTGAAAGTTTCTTTGGTTGAGTTTGAGCTAACCTTTCTCCTCTTTTCCATTGATCAACGGTTTCTTGAACTCGACTACCTCCCGGGAACATAGGAGCCAAACCAGGCTTGAATGCTTGCATGGTACCATCAGGACGCAGCGTGGCTTCAGGAAATCTAGACATATAATTTTGTTTCCAAGCATTATATGCAGCAGTTTGCTGAGCCAATTCTTCAGGCGGCAAGTTCGGGTTTGGTGCTACAAATGAACCTTTGTCATTGATTGGAATTCCATATTCAAGTTTTTGTCCCAGAGAGTCTACACTAGTAGGACCGGGCTTAGTGTAGTCAATTGGCGCAGATGATTGTGCTACAGATTGTGCAGCATCTGCTGCCTGGTCAATTTGAGTTTGTGGTAAAGAATAAACTGCGCCTCCCGGCATTTGTACTTGCGTTAACTGCTGTCCATTTTGCCATGCATCGTATGCGGCTTGATCAGCAAATTTCATTTCACCACCTGGTAAATTAACTGATATTGGTGGTTTACTTCCAACAGATTGAGCTACATCACCTGCTGTATCCATACCTAAAGTTGCTTGGCCCCCTGCTTGTCTAGCAACGTCACCCATTGACTGTGTTACAAGTTTCTCAACCGAAGTTTCAATAGCTTGTGGTGGCATGCCTGATCCATCCAATACTGTTTGTGCTAATTCTCTTATTGCGCCTGTATCAGTTGGTTTTATTTCACCATTTGCAATTCTTGATTTGATTGCTTCCATTGCTTCTTTTTCTGCTGCTTGTCTTGTTGCAGCAAGAGTATTCTGTGCAGTATCAGTTGCGCCTGTTGACCCCGGGGCTGCTCCTGCTTCAGAACCTCCTCTAAACATATCACCAACTTTACTTGCACCGTATGCCATTGCACCTGTCTTACCACCACTATAAGCAGCACTACTAAACTTTTCGCCTTGCAATAACTTGTCTACCATTTTAAATAGACCTAATGCAGCAGCACCGCCTAATCCAGCTCCACTGATACCGGCAGCAGCAATTAGTGCAGAATAAATTAAACTTTGTGCAACGGGATGTTTTTTAGCAAAGTCACGATACTTTTGGACATATTTCATTACGCCCTGATCACCACCGGTTGCTTGTTTGAGTTGATCAGCAGCCTTATCGTACATAGCGTCTACATTTTTTATAGGGCCGCTATTTTGTACTTTAGTTTTTAAATCTTCCCATGCTTTGTTAACTGCACTTGCAGCATCTTTACCTTTACCTAATAATGTACGATTTCCACCTGCCGCAGATTGTGCAGTTTCAATACTTTTAAATAAATTTTGAATTTGATCTTGTGTTAACTCTGCCTCCATAATTTTACGGCCGGCACTCTCCCACAATTTATATGTTCTTGCTTCAGTTAATACTGATATTGTTTTCTTTTGAGACTCAGTTATATTTTCCCCAGCATCACGTAATTGTTTTTTAATACTTGAGATTTTATTAGCTTTATCTTTTTGTTCTTTCCAATAACTATGGTCATCACTGTATTCATAATTTGGATCAAAGCCTTTTTTAGCTTGCTCTAATTCTTGTTTCAAAACTGAAACTTTATTTGGGCTATTAGCAGGACCTTCTAACTTGTTAGTATCTGAAGTTAGAGCTTCTAATATCTTACTCATTTATTTTTAACCTTTTTCTTGTTTTTGTTATCAAGATACCCACGCTTATTAAGAGTGGCCCATGCAATATTTTCGGCTTCATCTTTACTATAACCTAATTTGCGTTCAGATTTTTCAATGTGTTTTTTCATACGTTCTACTTTAGCACCTTCTTCAACCTCTTGAGATTCATATTGAGGTCCGCCTGCAATAACTCCGCCGGTCATTTCTTTTTGTATCATTTTACCATCGTAGTATTCTTTTACTGCGTTTAAATAATCATTGGCTTTTATTAACTTTTCTTGAACCCAACCTTCAAGACCTTCTTCTTCGGTTCTATTCTTTAACAATTCATAGATTGCTTTAGCATTCTTCATGGTTGCTAGTACATCGCTACGTGCCATTTCAACTTCATGGTCTACTCTGCTTTGACCATGCTTTATAAAGCCTGTTTTACGTTTCATTCCTTGACCTGGGATTACAATAATATCCTCTTCATCAAGTTTAGCTTCATCAACTTTTTTACCTTCGCTGATTGAATTAGCAAAAGGTTTGTTTGTTTTCTTTCCTTTGAATAGTGAGCCTACTTTTTTACCACCGTAGATGCTGGCATTTCTAGTTTGAGTAGACCCTAAGGGACTTTCAACTGTGGCGATTGATCCAGCAGTTGTTGTTTCGCTGACTATTTGACTAAAACGCATATAAGTTTCCAATAAGATACAGTATTTATCAAAATACCAAACTATTAGAACTTACCGTCAGGTCTAGCAGTAGGGGGTATGCCTGCTCTGCTAATCTTGTTACCAAACTTTTTAGCGTTTTTTTTCATAGTGTCAGGATGAACATCCACTGTTAACGCTGTTTTAAAACGAGGGTCATTTTTCTCTTTTTCAGATGGAATGTAACCTGATGCTTCCCTCATTAAATGTTCAGCATCCTTGCCCCATTTTTTCCACATTGCACGGCCTTTTTCACTTTGATATGGACTTGGTTTAATATCATTGCCCAAACTCTTAGCATAGGCATACATCAGTGCTGCTACACCTTTGCCACGATATTCATCATCAACTTTGGTATCGTCACTTTCTAGCCATGAATTTCCTTTTTTATCAGTTTTCACAGTAAAACTTGCGGAACCAATTGTCTGTTGACCCTTTGGCTTTTTAGGATCATATGATCTAATTTGTAATCCTTTTGCATCAGGATCTCCTAATCCACCTATAAAAGTGCGGGCGTCAAACATAAAGTCACCTATCTGAACAGGTTTAGTTCCAAACATAGGTAGTGAATTTATAATATCATTAAAAATTTTAGGATTGACTTCTTCCTTTACACTCGTTAACCTACTTAATTCGTAAATGACTAAATCCTCATTGTCTGCTCTTAATGCTCTATAGCCCCATGCGTTACTATAACGCTGTACTAACCTATCGTATAACTTAGCACGACTTTCAGTATTTTGATCCTGTTCTACTTCTTTCCTTGCTGAGAACGTCAATCTTGCAGGCTTATATTTTTTAACATATTGCTGAATCGCAGTCAATACTGTAGCAAAAATACGCATTGCGTCACCTTCACCTGTAACTTCTTGGCTGTTGTTTCTATAAAATTCAACTTCCACGACTTCTTCACCTTCGTTATCTTGTTGCTTGTTGAACATGATACTTAGATATGTTCCGTCTGCTAATGTTGCTAATGCGTCAACATCACCATAATCACTCTTTTCCCATTTAAGAGGATAAGGTTGATCAAATCCTTCCGTCATATCTTGCTCGGCTACTTTGCGTAATGTACTTATTTTACCTTTAGTGGGTACCTTATATCTTTTACTGTCGCCTTTGTCCTGCGGGTTCTTACTATCGGAAAAATTCTCCCAGACACTATCTTTGTGTTTCCACAGAGATGCACCCGCACCACTTTGATTAGGACTTGGTACAATTTGTTTAATCTGTTTTAATTTTTTTGCGTAATTATACATGCCGCGACCTATACCTTGTTTTTGATACTCAGGCTCAACTTTTGTAAATTCTGAATAAAATACTCCATAACTCGGGTCGTCTGTTACAAATTCCGCATATCCGATTTGTTGTCCATTTTTGTTAGCCGTAACTGCAATTCTTTCTGGATCATCGTTGTAATCGTAGCTTATGCTATGATTGAATTGAATTTGCGTAGTACCATCATCGGCAAAGTTTTCTACTACATTATATGTAGGGTCAACTTTCTGACGCTTCATGCCCTTAGGTTGTTTGGGATCAACTGGATCAATGTCTGTTGTTGTAAGACCTGTCTTTTGTAATGCTTGAATGTATTTGTGTTCTAAATCTTCGTCCCCGAACGATAATATTGTACTTGGCGGTCCTTTACCAAAGTCATGCTTACCTAAACCCTTCATGTTGCTGATATGTTGACCTAGTTTATACCAGTCATATACATCACTAACATCAACTCTGACTGTTCCCTTAGGCATTGTAGGTTTAAATTCAGGCCCAGGGGGAGGACCATTAGGATCATAATCTTCTATTGTTAATTCTTCGCTATGTAACTTATCACGTAAGTTATATAATTTGCTAATCAATTCTTGTTTACGTAAAATTTTATATGCTAAATTCTCGGGACCAAACTCACCACCTTTATCTAATCCAGCTTGTCTATATTGTTTAATTTTCTGTATAATTTTATTGACTTGTAAAATGTTCTTGGATTTTAATGTTCTATTAATAATATCTGATAATTTTGTATATTTTTGCTTGGTGGCGGTTTGGTCTAAATTTGCTCTACGCTTAGTGGGGATTCTAAGCCATTTATCTTTTAGTATGCTGTACTCACCTAGACTTACAACTGGTTCTCTGGCGTCTTGTACATACAATTCAACTGGTACCCCGTGTATTGTGATATTATGTGTGTCATTGTAAATTGTCTTTTTTGCATTGAATAATTCACGGTATATTTCGTTGTTGTCTAATTTTGACAGGTCTACTAAAATATGTAAATCTAAATCACTGTGTGGTGTATAGCTATATGCTGCGTTTGACCCAGAAACAGTTATATCTTTAACGTCTAAATCATTAACGCCTAATTCTTCTAAAAAGTCTTTTGCTATAATTAAAAGTTGTTCTTTAACTTCTGGTTGTAGAGCTTGACCGTCCCAAAGGTTGGGATTTAACTCATCATGGAAACTGATTGCATCTGATAAGCTAAAACTATCTAACTCTTTTAAATTCATAGAAATATATTTATTAAGGTTGTATTCTTCTAATGTTATCTATCAACATTTGACCACCAACAACTGTACCAAAAGTTGAATCCCAACTACCAGCCACAAATACAAACTTGTAAGCTCCTGTAGTTGTTATAGGTACTGTTGTTGTAGTCCATGTTGTACCTGATGTAGCATCTGCTCCCCAAGACCTTAATAAATTAATATAATTTCCTGTATCTTTTTCCACCATATATGCAAATATAGTGTAGGCATCTGTACCGAACAGAGCTTTCCAATCAAAAGCAACTGAGTCCCCTGCATTGTAATCAACAAAGAAATTACTATAAAGTGCCGGACCATATAAAGCCGCGCCAGTATTTACTATACCATATACTGGATCACCCATATAAAGGTGCATACTTTGAACTTCTCCCAACGGAGGTTTGTCAACTGTATCTAAAGAGTATCTATATGTTGGTTGTTGACTTACAGAAGTTGCATCACCTGCACTTCCGTACTGTGTAGGAATTGGGTCTGTGGGAGTAGGGTATCCAGCTAGTACGCTAAGTCCATTAAATCTAATTCTAGTAGCTGCTACAGTCCATCCACTTATACCTTGTTCAAAACCAAGATTTGGAAATTGTTCTACTGGATCCTCTGGATCAGGTAATGGTGGGCTTTGATTGACAAAATAAAATCCAATTCTTCCTGCACCAATTGGCATTATGAATACTCCACTGTTAATGTCGTGTAATAACTATCACCATCGCTAAAAATGTTTAACATATCAATCGCACCAGATGCAGTACTTAATGTTTGAAAACCACTAGCAAAAAGATAAGCTGTATTAGCATCTAATAATCTGTTGCCACTGCTGTCTTGTGTAAAGATGAGTGTAAGACTTTGTCCTGCTGCCATATTGGTCGGTGGTGCAAGTGTGATATTACCTGTTAATGTAAATTTTTGTATAGTGCCATTATTTCTGTTTGGTGTTAATGTTCCTGAAGCATTGCCACCACTATAAACGTTTTCTGTAAATGTGTTAGTTACTGTGACAACACCATTAGCAGTAGCTACATTAATACTATTGCCTGCTGATACACTAAGGACGCCTGTATTAGTAATTGTTACAACTCCATTAGCAGTATTTACATTAACACCATTTCCAGCTGATGCACTAATGATACCAGTGTTAGTAACAGTAATATTTCCTGATGATGTAATTGGGCCGCCACTTACTGAAATTCCATTGCCTGCAGTTAATCCAATGCTAGTAACAGTACCACTACCATCTCCCACAGAGCTAAAAGTAACAGTTGAGGTAACAGCGTTTGTAGTAATAACTATGTTATTCCCTTCAACAAAATTAACAGTTGACATATATCTGTTAGCAGCTATTGTAGGTTGTCCTTCAACTTCGATATATCCAAATCCTAAATTATTTCTAACAGGTGATACGGGTGCAGGCGCCGCAGAACCTGTGCTATCTAATGTGGGTTTTACAATATTAGGTTCTTCTTGTACTGGTGCTGCAGGCTCTGGTAATTTTGCAGGGCTAGTAATAACTGTGCCTGTATAATTTCCCGATACAGGATATACAAGTTGATTATTTACGATTGGCATAGATTATTCCTTTATTAGTATTTATGATTTAACCGTTTTTATAATGGGAAAGGGGCCTAAGCCCCTTTCAAATACACAACATTAAAATTATTGTGTAATTTCGGTACCATTCTGATCAACAAGTTTCATTCCCTTGTTACGTTGTTCTTGCATCCACATAGGACCAACTGTGTTCAATAGATGTTGTTGATTTTCCATACAGAATACATAGCTACCACTATGACGTAATAGAACACGTGTATCCATCCAAATCTTACCACCTAAATCGCGCCAGTTTTCACAGAACGTCCAATCTTCACTATAATAACGATTTTGACGAACCGCTGTATCAAAGTATGTCTTTAAGTGTTGGTCAAACTTTGGATCTAATCCAATGTCATTCTTGTATTGTTTAACTGCTGGATGTACTTTCATTTTTTCAAATACATGTTTCTTCATTAATAAGAAACCTGTACCTGCTTTACTTACTTCTTGTAATCCATCAGGTCCCTTTTCTGCACCTTCAAATCCATTAACAACCCATTTGATAGGCATAGTCTTCATTGGATATAATCCACCAATAACATCAACGTCACGGTTTAGTAAAACTAACAAGTGCCATGGCTCCCAACCAATGTCAGCATCCACAAAGAATAAATGTGTTGCTTCTGGCATATCTAAGAACTTAGCAGTTAGTGTGTTTCTAGCACGACTAATCAATGATTCATTGACCATTGTTTCTAATGTCCAGTCTATACCCAACTGACGAGCAGTGTTAGCCCATTTAATAAATGACATGAATGTTGATTCAGTCAACATACCACCATAGCAAGGCATTGCTATGTGTACTCTAGTTGTGCGTAGGAAATCTACGTTAACTTGTACTTGATTTTGTTGTGGTTGTTCAGAACCTGAACCAGTATTATGTTGAGTTTTATCGCCGTCGCCTTGTTGCTCAACGATTTCTTGTACCTTTTCTACGGGTACTGTAGCTTCTGCTTTTTTTGATTTCTTTGTTGCCATGTAATCCTCTTTAAAGATACAATTATTTACATGGCAAAACGGGTATCAAATTATTTTTCTTCTAGATAATCAGTATTTTTGGAAACCTTTGTCATAGTTGATTCATTTTGAACACTGATATTTTTTAATGCATTAGTAGCAAATTTTATAAATTCAAGTTGCTTTTTATTTGATGTTGGGTATTTTGATTCGGCTACTTTTTCAATTGCGTTAAGGGCAACGGCTGTAAGTTTAGTTACTGGCGGAACTCCTTCTGTGCCAACATTTTCATTTACTTCATTATTCATTACCTGATCAAACATTCCAACAACATTTTGTGCTAGTTTAGGATTCTTTTGTGTCGCAGGATATAAACTCATTACACGATTTAGTTTATTTTCGTCATCTAATGTAGGCCATTCTTTTCGAATTTCACTTGCACTTGTTAACCCCCCACTAAATTCAACTGTTGTCAAGTAAGCCATATAAACATGTTTACTAGCAGGTTCTAAAGGTTGTCCAGCCCCAGGATACTCAAGTAAATAATTACTTGTTGGTCTAGGTGGATGATTTTTAGATCCCTTAGTCATGGGGATAGATCCATCAGGATTCAAACGCCATGGTTGAGGTTCTTCATTTTTATCTTTATCACTACGTACAAAAATTACTATTGCTTTATTAGGATCGCCTATTCGTTTTGCCAAAGCTGGATCTTGAGTTGAAAATTGTCTTGATACTTCAATAAAATCTTTTGGAGGGACACCAGATAATTGTGCTAGTTTTTGTTTTAATGCAAAGGGGAAAGGTCTATCTTTTTGTACATTTGTAGCACAGACTAATACCGTGGCATCAGGAAAGGATTCTTTAGCTTGTTGATATAGACTTGCATGACCTGCATGAAAAGGATGAAATCCACCTGACATTACTACAAATTTTTTCATGTTAGTAACTCAACTTCACAAAATTTACAACACCATTATTAAAGTTTTCAATCTTTGCTCTCATTCTAACAAAGTTGCCTTCTATATTGGTATACACACTAGCATTACTTGCTAGTTGGGGAGCACTATTTGGAGTAGCATTGGCATTGGCTTCTAATTCATAAACTTTAAACCAATCAGTTTCTGTGGGACTTGTTGCTAATGTTGCTTGTATTACAATGTTACCAGTGACACTGGATAACTTAACGTTTACTGTTTGTAAGTCTTTATTGCCTAAATAATATGCAGCAGCTGGTTGACTGTTTCCCGTAACAGTATAGGGCGCACCGTTACCTGGATTTAAATAGGTAGTCTGAGGCAATAAAATTAGTGTTGTTGCTTGGCTGTTAACAGACATTATGCCAGTTCCATTTCTACAATAACGCCTTCACCCACTAATTCTTGTGCAACTTGTTCAATAGCACGTGCTGTTTCTGCTGGTAGTGCAGGAACGGGATCAGAATCGTTATTTTTAACGATTCTGCTAAACTTGATAACTAAAACGTCCTCTACAATCTTTGCCATGGTAAATACCCTATAGTAATAGAGTATTTATCACTTTTAGATATTATCAGGGCGTTTTTCCAGTTTGTATTTTCTACCTAAAATGTTCCCGTGCATTATTGCAAGATAACTTAAAGTGCTTTCGTCGTCATAATCAATAAAATGAGCGGCACTTGTCCATCTAAAATACCAAGCACCGTAATTCTTATTAGTTTGATACAACCAGCGTTTTAAAGCAAAACTAGGATATAGCTTTTTTTGCACTCTAAAAGTTTCTTTAAGTTCATCATGTAAAGTATCCTCTACACGTTTAGATTTTAAATATACCCTATACTTATGTTTTGGTTCATTTACAAAGTATTTTGTGCCAGAAAAACCACTAGTAATTGCCTGACTGCAATCTAGTTTATAACCAGAACCTATACGATTGGTTATACTATCCAATAATTGTAAATCATTTGCAAATATTGCGACCACATTACCTTCAACTCTAACAGTATAATTTTTACTGTTTTTTCTTTCGTTAGAAACTTCTATAAGAGTTTTTAGCCCAAAAATATTTTCTTTTAATTTATCAATTTCATCTTTACGGATTTTAACATAACTACTTGAAGGATTGTTTATTTTCTTATCTAAATCCTCAGGTTTTTTACACCAATAAACGTATCTTGCACCTGGTATTTTCATACGTATACGATAATCATATTTGTTAAAATATAATATGTCTCGGTAATCCAGTATATCTACACCTGGAACATTATCAGTTAATTTCAATAATCCCATCTTCGTTTACTCTTGCTGTGTTAGTTTGAAAAATATTAAATTGAATTTTACCGTTGTCCATTGATGCTGTAATTTGTGCATTTTTAATGCGTTCAAACAAAATCTTTTTACTTAATGGAACACGAATTAGTTCATCAATTTTACGTGCTAGAGGTCTAGCACCCATTTTTTTGTCATAACCTTGATCTGCCAAATACTCAATAACAGGTTCTAACAATGTCAATGTGATATTATGTTTCTCAACTAATGTTTGTTTTAGTTCTTCAGTAAATTTGATCACAATCTTTTTAATTGCAAGTGTATCAAGTTTAGCAAACTTACAAACCAAATCAAGACGATTTCTAAATTCGGGCTTGAAGAATTCTTTCAATGCTTTGTCATCTTCACCTGACTTTTCTTGAGTACCAAAGCCAATGTTATTACGCTCACTGTCACTAGAACCTAAGTTACTAGTCATAATAATGATTGCATTCTTGCATGTAACTTCTTTACCGTTACTACCAGTGATACGACCTTCATCAAGCATTTGTAAAAAGATGTTAAAGATATCAGGGTGTGCCTTTTCAACTTCATCAAACAACATGATTGCATGTGGATTCTTACTCAAGTCTGTAATCAATCGTCCACCGCTTACTTGGCTGTCATTAAAGCCAACATAACCAGGGGGAGGACCAATCAAACTACTGACACTATGCTTCTCACCATACTCACTCATATCATACTTGAGTAGTTTCATGTCCAGATTCTTACTTAACAATCTTGCAAGTTCAGTTTTACCTGTACCAGTTGGGCCCAAGAACAAGAAACTTGAAAGTGGCTTAGTTTCTTTGTTGATGCCTGCAAAACTTACATAAACACGCTCAAGTACTTGGTCAACTACAACATCTTGACCATATAGTTTACCCTTGACGTTGACTTCAAGGTTCTGAATCAATTCTAAGTTATCACCTTTCATTTTATCAGCAGGTACTCCTGTAAACTTTTCTACTTGTTCATAGACCAAATCTTTAGTAATGATTGCTTCTTTGTTTCCTAACACCTTTTGTTTAGCACAGGCTGCGTCAAGCAAGTCAATTGACTTATCAGGATTTTTGCGGTCATGAATATAACGTGCAGACATTTCAACTGCTGCCTTAACTGACTCATCAGTGATGCAAACATTATGGAAGTCATTTAGTCGTGCAGCTAATCCACTAAGGATCTTAATTGTACTTTCTTGACTTGGTTCATCAATACCCACACGGTAGAACCTACGCATTAATGCACGATCCTTTTCAAAACTCTCGTAGTATTCTTCCCAAGTTGTGCTTGCAATAACTTTAAGTGTACCCTTAGTAATTGCAGGCTTTATCATATTACTAAAGTCAACACTACCATTGGTTGCGCCGCCTGCGCCTTGCATAGTATGTGCTTCATCAATGAACAAAATACATTTCTTTTTTGTATTCAATGCATCTAATACAGCCTTGACCTTTTCTTCAAAGTCACCACGATATTTGCTACCTGCAAGCAATGAACCAATTTCTAATGAATATAATTCATGTCCCTTTAAAAATTCAGGTACATTTTCTTCAATAATCAATGTTGCAAGACCTTCTGCGATAGCAGTTTTACCTACACCCGGATCGCCTACCATCAATACGTTTGCCTTAAAACGCTTAGCCAACACATTAATAATGTCGTCTAGTTCTTTTGTACGACCAATCAATGGTTCTAATTTATTTTCTCTTGCAAGATGTGTCAAGTTGATTGTATATTCTTCAAGAATTTCATCAGCTTGATTTTCTGTTAGATTACCCGTATACTCAGAACCTTTGTATGTTTTTTGCCAGTGTGCAACAAATTCATTTTTTGCCAAACCATATTTAAGCAAAAAATATTGAGCATGACTATTACCCTCACTAAAAATACTTAGATATAGGTCAATAGTTGTTACCTGTCTGCGACCAGTAAACAAAACTTGTGTAATGCTACGGTTCATTACACGTTCTAAGCTATTAGTTTTGCGTGGTTGAACATCTGGATCATTACTTTTAATGGATGTAAGACTATCCAGATATACACTAACTTCTTGTGTTAGTCCATCAATATCTGAACCAAACTGTTGTATACATTTTTTAAATGGTTGATGTGTAAGTAGTGCCAAAAGTAAATGTTCTACTGTACAATAAGTATGATTTCTATCTTTGGCACTTTTAATTGCATGTTCAATGATGCCCTCAATTTCTGGGGATGTATTCATATTTTTCCTTATTTATTTTTGGCTTGTAAAATACTATCAATGATAGACTTATCTATTATATCAGGTATAAAAGGTTTTAGCAAGATTATTTGGTCTCCATAATAATTATGTGATCCAAATACCGGCATACCTTTACCTGTAATTTTTAATT
>Ga0129333_10000524_pt1 | contig 31766 bp, 24 predicted proteins | sample CPB6_08_DNA_FD_94474 | JGI IMG/M metagenome (GOLD analysis project Ga0129333, IMG submission 94474) | Freshwater to marine salinity gradient microbial communities from Chesapeake Bay, USA - CPBay_Sum_0.6_0.8_DNA | ecosystem: Environmental > Aquatic > Marine > Coastal | place: USA: Chesapeake... | reverse complement strand
GGCTATATTTATACCAAGTCCGGGAATTCTTATACTCACAGTGTTGCCCTGACCTACAGATTTTACTTTGCCAACATAGAGCCCCCCTCCGCTAAACGGGTGAGGAGATCCGTTGTCTCGTCGCACTAAGTCTGGTCGGCTACCTCTCATTATGTTGTTGGCCTGCCCCGTCTTCCAGTGTTAACGGAAGATGTTGTACGCGCATTTAGGTAGGGAATCAAGACATCTGGTCCAATTGGGTCGTTTGTGTCTGGGTAAATAGGACCAACCTGAAGACCCACAATTTTTTCTTTGGGTCGTCTTTCTGGTGTTTGAAAATTAATTCCTACCGGATTTGGACTTCGCTCTTCAAAGTTTACAGAAGTGACTAGATAGTATCCAACAAAAGTTGGTATACCGCTTACGAAAACAGTCATTCCGGGTCTAATTCCGACACCGTTTGTTCGCTCAATTTCTGCCGAACCAGTAGCCTCCATAACAGCATTATCGGATTTATTCATTGATGGTAGTCGCATCATTTCATATGCCTTACCTACTTCGCCAGGAATTAGTGGTATATATCGTCTAGTCACCACCCTATTTACATCTTTTGGTGGTGTTTTTGTTTTATCCTTAACCGTTGCTGTATAAGTAATCGCATCCGGTCCCCATTTGTACATCAACCATTTCATAGACGCAAAAAAAAGAGTTCCATCTACTTCAAAACATTTAAATTTTGCTTGCTGTGCAAGATTTTGTATTACATCCCACACAGAGTCTGCTTCATTGTCGCCACTTGCTTTAGTGATTTTCTTGCTCTTGGTTGTTGGTTCAATAACATGTTTTAAGCCATACTTCAAGCACGCAGCTTTAACATATTCTGAACCATTGCCTTGAATTACTTCAGGTTTTTTATCCCTTTTCATTTGCTGTACTGCTTTGGGTCTGCATTTTATCGTCCATATCGGAGATACCCCTTGATCTTGACTAACCGATATGTCTGCTACTTCCATTAATATAGTTTTTAGACCAACTGAAGCAATTTGAGTGTTGTCGTCAAATGAAATATCCGTAATTTGTTTAGTCATATACGTAACATCTCTAGCAATGTTGAAATAGTTTCCAGATGCAAAAGATAATTGTCCTTTTGTCCTAGTGTAATCTCTATCAATAATTTGAAGAGTAATTTCAGTAGCCATATCCATTGAATAATTAACTTCACACGAAAGAATTGAATCATTTATGGATTCTTTAATATTTTCAGCAATATCACCAAAAGTAACATTGAATTTTTCAATGCCCCTAACTGGAAGATCTCTGTGAGTGAGAAATCTATCTGTGCTTGTATTTGACATTCTTAAAACCTTTAGCCTCTATAAGAAGTGAACAATAAATATTCTTTTAGTTGTTCTTTGGTAGGTATGTCTCCGCCACAATTTTTCTTACATGGAACAATTTTGGGCATTTGAACGATATCGACCGTCTCAATTGGAATTTCTTGAAGTGTCATAGAGCATGATGCCCTAGAGATTTGGTTGGAATCAGTACCGTCTCTTATGGTGCCACCACCAGTGCGCTGAACAGCAGTAACACTAAATTCTGCAATTACAAATTCAATACCTCTACCAGATGTTAAAAGTGGCCAACGAACTTCATTCTGCATAAATTTGTCCATGTTTAAAAATGTTACTGGGTATGGAGTTTGTGCCATTTCTCTTAGGGTTCTTATAGATTCTTCGCACGAATAATTAAGACCAAACCCTTGTATGCCTGCATACTTCATGTCAACGATGTCAAAATTAAAACTAATTTTTAACAAATTAAACCCAGTCCAGTCAACAATTGGGTAATTTCCACTTCTAGGGATCTCCTGCCAATTTGCTCCGATTCCTGAGTAATTAACTTCTCTTGGAACAAAAGGAAACACAAATCGTCGAGGTTTTGAATCGCTGATATTTTCGCCATCCTGAATGACAGTATATGTCTGAACTAGTTCTGGTTGTCCAACGACACTTGCTGTTGGTCGTATGTCGGGTCTGTACCCTGGTAAACCACGAACTACATTTATGCGAATAGTTCTGGTTTCGTTTTCTGAATTTGAAGAATCTGTTGAGCCGGTTTCCGTGCCACCACTAGTTGCTGTACGTGCTAACTTTTTAGTTGTATTAACTGCAAGCACAAGAGATTGGTATAGTGGATCGTTTTCTAATTCCTTTAGGGCTTGTTTTTTGTTTTTGCCAGCAGCTTGCAGTACGGTCAATTTAGCATCAAGTATGGATTTAAGAGCAATTTCTTTTAATAAACTTAGTGGAGCACCTTCACTGACTCTTTGGGATAAAATTTTAGAAAGTCTATTTGGTGTCAATCTATCAATTGCTGAACCCTCAAGCAGTTTTGCCATTGAATCCGTTAATATTTTCTTCCAATCTTTTGGCGGGCCACTGTAGCCAGATTGGCTTGAACTGCCAGAAGAAGTTCCACCTGTATTGAATTGCGCATTGGCAGACGAGGTTCCAACGCCGACGTAAGAAGACGATGGAAATGTTTGTTTTGAGCCACCCCTGTATCCATCAACTCCGTTCAAACTAAATGTGATTTTAGTTACCTCTGGTTTTATGTACCCAGAACCATGAGCATAGTAGCCAACAAATTTAGTACTAATTAAATTATTAGATAATTCTGCTTTTGCTTTTTGATCTATTGCCCCAACCCAATCTTGTAACTGACCATCAGAAAAGCCTCGTGCATCAACATCGCTTTTAAGAAATTTTCCAAAATGAAGTCCTTGGTAACACGAATTAGGCGATGTAAAATTCGTCGCGGGATCTGAAACAGTTGACTTTACGCACATACAACCCCCTCCTTGAGGGGTTCGAGTTTGGATAGGCAACACATACCAATACATTGCTCTAGCGGCATCTCGTTCGGTTTCACTGTTTATGGTTGGGGCGTATCCAGAAATCCATTTATTGTCTGCGTCTGCAGGAAGGCCTGATAGCTCTGCGCCATCAACCACCCTTACTGGTAAGGTTTGACTAGTATCCCTTGGGCTAACTTCCCAAACCGATGGAAGATTCGGAGTAAAACCAAATTTTATATTTGGCTCTACATAATTTTGATTTGCTCCTGATGGAATTATTTTTTTACCCCCAGTTTGACTTAGATCAAATGTACCCAACTCCCCCACTGCCTTATGTCTTTCAAGTTTGAACTGGGTATCTTCATCCACCATTATTAAATATTTGTAACCGTTTAGATCTAGGGTTAATTCACTAAATAGGTAATTAGAGAGTGAAATCCCGTTAAAATTTGCTGCTGACTGATTTGGTCTAGCGCCGAGGGGTTGTATCTTACCCGTATCGGCATCCTTATATAGCCCAATACCTGATGAATTAATATCAACTAATTGTCTTTTGATTTCAGGAACATTAATTGATACACGCTTTTGAGTTTGATTTTGTGGCGTAGGATTTTCAGGATCATCTTGTAAAAGATATCTTACATCAGTAGTGCCATATACATTTAAATTTGTTATATAGTAACCCGGATATGTATTTGATCCGAGTACTGATGACCAACTATTTATACCAGTCGTAGAAAAGACAGTTGAGCGAGATTTTGAATTCCCACTACTTCTTATTGGTGTTTGATTTAGATCTACCGACTGTCTACTAACGTCTGTTATTCCAGACCAGTACCAATCAAAAAGTACCCCATACGGCGTTCGGGGTCCAGGTTCCCCAGCACCATCCCATCTAAGCCACAGCAGCACATACTGCCCCATTGCTACCGTATATGGATCATCCGGAATTGAACATGATCCTTCTTCGGGTAGTGAATCGTAGTATTGACGACGACTTGGAAGAAAAGGATTAGGTATAGAAATTAGTCCATCTTTATTTTTATAGTTTCGATATGTAGGATTAATACTTGGAGACCAAATTTCTCTATATACACGCAACCATGTTTTAAATTCAGAAACCACAGTATTTCCTTTATATCCCTTAAGTAAGACGCTTTTGACAAAATTTGTTGCTTGGCAAGCAAATCGTGCTGGAATAGGTGTAAAGTCGGTCTGAGTTTCATCAGAATATCCGTACCTAATGCGTTGAGTAGTTGAACCTCCTATCGTCCCCCTAAGTCTTGTAGACATTGATGTCTGAATAATATTTCCTGGGCTAGTATTAAAGCCACTTGGGAAAATTCGTGTGAACTCAATTGGGTCTGTCATCGTCGCTGTCTTTCATTTTCAAGAGCTAGTTTCAATTTCCTTACAGCAGCATCGGCTATTTGATCTGGAGATGCATTTGGCGAACCGTAAATATTTTGTGAAATTGTAATACCGGAATTACCTTGATTAGATGTTGTTGGTACTACTGGTGTTGCCATTATCTTTGATGACACCGATCCAGTATCACCAAAAGCGCTTAGTCTTGGAACCACATGTAAATGTCTAGATGCATTTGAACCGTGGAACTCAGCGAATCCGCCATTTGCGGTAGCTAGTCTTTGGTAAGCGCCCAAATTTTGACCAACCAAATCATACGCTCTGCCAGTTATGTGATCTGAATTCATTGAGCCAAGACCAGTGGTGCGATAAGCAGATGTTACGGTTCGCTTGCCGGTCAGCATTCCATCCATTTGCGCATGGCGACCCATCGTTTGAGATAGGCGCGATGATGTCGTATCGCCGACTCCCTTACCTCTTGGACTAGATGTATCGTTGTTCTTTGCAACGAATTTTATAAATTCATCTGTCATCCACTCAGGTTTTGTTGAATCCCGCGTATCAAAAAAATTACCAAACAATTCAATTATTGCACCATAAGTATCTTTTAGGTTTTGTGGCATTTTATCCAAGGCTATGTTTAGGGCATCATCATCCTCAATACCTCGTAGATTTAATCTATTTACATCTATTCCGTATTTAGATAGTTCTGACGCAAAGTCGCCTCTGGTGTATTCAGTCATGTCGCCACCAAGGAATAAGCCATTTTCTAAATCGCTTATTAATTGTTTCTGCATGTCTAGATCAAGGAGGCTGAGTTGCTCACTAAACCTATCTGTGTCCATTAAGAACCTGCCAGCAGCTTGAGACTCAAATAGTTTTGCATTAATTTGACCACCAGCAATACCAACACCTTGCTGGTATGTTGTATCTAGGTATTGTTGATATCTCTGACCAGCCAAACTATTTGTGAATAAATCTTCCATTCCGTAAAACGGACTGGTTATGTCGCCTTCTTTTCTACCGAACTCAGTACCACCTCGTCCAAACAGTTTGATTTGCTCAATTGTTCCCTGTAGGCCGCCACCCCCAAAATTCAACATGTTCGGAACAAATCCTTTTATGAATTCTGCAAATTCTGAATCTGATATTTTTCCATCCGCAGCATCTGCCATATCTCTAAATGTTCTCGCCTGCTCATCAAGAATTTCTGGGGCATTTAAGTTTTCTAAATCTTTAGAGAATTGATCAAGACCTTTTAGGGCCAAATCCATCTGCATTCCGCGAAGTTGCTCTCGTGTTTTGGCGACACTTACGCCTAGTTTCTCTACAACATCATTAAAATCAACAGTGGCATCGTAAAGATCAACACCCATCGTCATTGCCATTGTTTCAACTTCTTGTTCTGATTTGCCTGTAATTTTCGTAAGTGCATCTAATCTTTTCGCATAAACATCGGTCAAATGATTTTGTGCTTTTTGTCTTGTTTCCACTTTGTCTATTGCTTTTACAACCTCGGCTGGTTGTTTTTTCATGGCTTTTATTTGCTTATCATCTAGACCATATCGGCTTTGATTGGCTTCAAGCATTGCAATTACGTCGGCAGAACTTCCGCCTTTTCGATATGTATCAATAATTTGATTCGCACTTTGATCTATGAGCCCACCGCGTTTAGCGGCTTTTACTATTTCTGATTTACCAACACCACCACTTTCCAACATTCTTTGTTGGATTCCAATCATGTTTTGTGTAACTAAATTGTCAAAGACGCCTTCAAATGCTTTGCGTGATTTATTTTTTTCATCTTTGATTCTATTTGCCCGACCCATCAATCCACCTACTGCGGCGCCAATTATTGCACCTGCGGCAGTTCCGAAGCCAGGAGCAATCATCGTTCCAATTGTGGCACCAGCAGCCGCACCAGAAACAGCTCCACCGGCCTCTGTTTTTGCAGTTAGTGCAGTACCGCCAAGACCTATAGCTAATCCAGCAAGTGGGTTCATCATTCCAATCATTGCACCAGCACTCAAGAAACCTTGAGCTTCTTCTGAAACCATTCCAGAATTTGCAAGTGCGCCCAGCCCCATACCTACGCCCATCCCTGCCATTGCAGAACCCCTAAAACCTTTTCTTTCATCATTGCCAAGAATCATCCCTCCTAATCGGCTTTGTCTAGCACCCCTAGCCCCTAAGCGAGCACTCTGAACAAGTCTGAAAGGGTTGTTTTTGCCAAGTTGCTTTGGTCCTCCAGCAGTAATATTTGATGTTGATGAAAGCCAGTTATTATAAAGACGACCGTTAAAAAACCTTCCCCTCATGCTGTTGGGGTCGGGTGGTGTATAGGCTCTATTTGTGGTTAACTCCCATGCTTGGTATGTTTTTGTTTTTGGTCCAAAAGGTCTGCCAGTTTTCGGATTAATTGGCGGACCGAGATATTGACTATTTGCTACCTGCTTGTTGCGATAATTGTCAAATGCTTTACCAAGTACGGTTCGGTTGCCTAATCCAGTATTGCTGCCCATCACTCTGTCCGCGAATTTCTTCATTCGCGTGTCGGTCACATACCCAGATGCTCCGTGTCTTTGTCCTTCGCCAAAATATCTGGCGAATCTTTCTCTTCTATTTATGATTCGTCCGGCCGCAGTGACGCTCTTAAAACCTTTGTCGTGCATGCGTTGACTTGCATCCACTCGAACACCACTCTGATAGAAAACGCCGGGGGCTTGTGACCTGTCTGCTGGACCAAACCCAGGACCCCTAGGGTCGCGCATGTAAGTGACTGCTTGTCCTCGCACATTTTGGGTAAAGACTTCCTGACCCTTGTTTGGACCAGATGTAATTAGTGCGCCACCGTTGGGTCCTAGCCCTTCTTGTGCTCTACCGTATGGGGTCGAAACAAACTGTCCGCGACGACGAGTTGATCCACTAGATCCGCGTGAAGCAAAACCAGCACCAGAACCAGCACCCGAAGAACTTCCGGGCGGTCTTCTATAGGGTCCAGTATGTGGATAGGGAGCAGTTTGAATACGGTTGCTGTTTTGAACTAAACCAGTTGACCCACCTCTTGCTCCTGACCCATACTTAGCCACTTCTCTCCCGTTGACAATAATCGTATCCGATCTAACATTCATGTTGGCAACTTCACGAATACCTGAAGTACTGTTTGCTTGCGTAAAATATCCCTTGGTGTTTTTCATTCCCCTAGTCATACCGATTAGTCCGATTAGTGCCGAAAAACCACCCATACCGCCCATTCCGGCAGTTAGTTTTGTAAAACCACCAAGGAAACTAGTAAACAATTCAATGAGGTTTGTAAACCCCTTAATGACTTTGTTAATGAATGGAAGTGCCTGAAAGAACAACTTTCTTGCTTCGCTAAAATATTCCATAACTTTGCGTAATAAATTGCCAATGTTTGTTCCGAATTCTTCTATTTCTGGTCGGTTTGCTAAAAGCTGATCATTGAATGTGTACATGTTTTCTTTTATCTGCTCCCAAACCGGAAGCCAAGCATTCTTCAATATTTGTTCAAATACTCGTGCTCCTTGAATAAATGGTCGAAGAACATCTAATACCCTGTTCCATCCAGAGGTAAACCTGTCCCACCATTCGCCAATTCGCTCAAACATCCCCACTGAGTCGGGCAGAAAATCCCGCATTGTTCTAACAACAAAATTGGTTATCTTATCAACAACAACAGAAATTTTGTCTATAAAACCACTTTTACCAAATTCCCCAACCTGGCCAGAAAGTCTTTGAAGTCCACGAGAAATAATTGCAAATGATTCGTTGGCTTCTTTTTTCATAGGTCCAAGAAATTGTTGTCCAAAGTCTGCAAATTGACCACGAAGTAAATTAAATTCGCCTTTAAGTGTGTTTATTAAAGTTCCAGATACTGCCCCAAATTGACCATCAACCCCGCCAAGTTTTGCAAGTTCTCCAGATCTGATAGCAGCAGTTAGGCCTTCTTTGGTTTTCTTTCCTGAACCCTTTTCGTATTCCTCTAATGCTTTTTTAAGTTGGGGACTGAAATTTTTCCCAGCGCTAACTACATCTCCGTATGATTTTTTGGTGTCTTGAAGTGTTGCAATGAGAGCACCTGCTTGTTTTGTTCCTTCTTTCAGATCCATTCCAGCACTTGCGAAATCCATTAAGCCTTTAAGAGATGCTGTTGATGCGGCAGTAAATCTTCCGCCAGTTTTAACCACTTCTGCATAAGCGGCTGTAAGGTTTTCTACACCGACAGATGCCAGCGAAGCATCCATAGTAAGAGCCCTCATTTGCACTCTTGTTTGATTTAGTGCTGATCCAAATTCTTTTGCTTGACCACGACCACTAAATGCATACATGGCCGCCTGTTGTTCTCGAAGCGCTGCGGCAACAGTGCCTGCTGCTATGGCGACTCCTGCCATTCCAGCCGCAGTCATTTTCATCATGCCGTTATAGGCTTTCATAATAAATTGTCCAGTAGCAAATGTGGCGTGGACGAGCATCATTGCTGCACCCATGGCGGCCATCTCAAGAGCAACTGCTTTTGCAGTTAGCGCCAAGAATTTCACCATGGCATAACCTGTCCCTTTGATCATTTTGTCAAAATAGTCAAAGCTTTTCTTGTATTTTCTGCTGACTTTGTTAAAGTGATCGCCAGCCTCATTGAGTTCTCTTCTTACTCGATTAGATCGACCACGAGAGGCAAGACCTTCTTTTTTTCTGTCACGATCACGTGCGCCAGCAAGACGTTCTAGTTTGCGTCGAGTGCGGTCAATATCCCTATCATCGGACTTGACTTCTATTTTTATTACAACGCGCTCATCGGCCATTTGTGCTCCAGAAAAAAGGATTTTTTGCGGCCATTAGCCTCTGGCTTGTCGCTCTGCGGCTGCTCGATCCTGCTCTATTACTTTAGCACAAGCCATTCTAATAACCCACTCAATGTCCGTGCAATCAAGCAGACGCACAGGGTCGGTCCCCCATAGTTCTCCCAAACGCGCAACTGTTTTTATTACAGGTTCTTCGATCAGTTCGTCGAAGACCTCATCGTAGGGTCCTCGTTAGGTTCGATAGTGTCGCCAAACCCAGCAGCATCAAGAATTGCCAATGCAGCCGCCTCCACGTGTGGGTCAAGTCCAAAAAATGCGCGAACAGCATCTGGGATAGGACGTGTTGTGTTTGTCATTGCAAGCATTTGATCGTGACCAAAAGTGATGGCAAAACCATCTTCGTCACGAACTTCCTCATCGCCAAAAATTACGCCTGTGCAGGTATGCCCAATAACCAATGAAGCAAACCGAGTGGCATCCATGCCATTCTTTGTGTCCTCTCCGGCTTCTTTGCGCCATTTACGCACTTGACCTTGTGTGACATTTGGACTGATGCGCAAAGTTACTCTTGAGCGTTCTGGAACATTAATAAAAACATCTTTGCGACTTACTTTTGATGAAATAGTTGCAGTTAGTTTTTGAAGAAGTGTTTCTTGTGATTCAGATTTTGCCTCAGCAAGCACTAATTTATCTTCTTTTGTCTTTTTGGTAACGGGTTGATCCAATGATTGCTCATCGGAATATAGCGATTCAGCCACAAATTATCCTTTCAATGGGTTGGGTGATAGCACTAAACTAGCAGCACTAATTTGTCGCCAACGCAACAACCCCAAAACCCTTAAAAGGGCTAACTTTAATTAGTTTGAAGAGGGTGTTGTAGCAGACGGCGGGTTTACGTCGCTTACTGAAAATGTAAGGGCAAAAGTCGTTGGGGCACCAGACGAAGAGTCGCCATCTGGTTCTGTCAAACCAACCAAAAGTGCATTTTTGTAGATGCGATCATTGGCTGAATTGGTTAAGCCGCAGTTATAGGTTTGAATAGTGATGTCGTAAAAACCAACACCAACAAATTGTCTCAGTTTTCTGATTGCCGTAGAAAGCCCTGTAGCACCACTGTCGTCATCGTAGTGAGCAGTCAATGTAATGTCGCCAATTTCTGCAGGTGCACATAGAACCGTTGGTCGCTTTGCTCCACCTTCATAAATCTTTTCTACCGAGGCTGTGATTTCGCCACCAGAAACCTGAGCAAACATGAAGTTTCCCCCATCCGCGGCAGTGAACGAAGGTGGCGACTCATTGTTTGTGCCCAAGGTCGTCTGGCTGTTTGGCGTTACATAGGCCAAGACTTGACGTTGTGATACTTTTGCCATTATTCCTCCGTTATGCAGTTACTGATGCAGTAAGGCTTGACTTGACGATTTCGACTTCAATTCGATCTCCAATGCTGGAAACACGAACTCCGACTTTGGCTGTTACTTTACCATTTGCCAAATCAGCCGATGCATTCAGTTTAGCATCACATCTAACTGAATAGCCGTAATCAATTCTTGCACCATTTGGGGAGAAAGCCTCAAAGAGCGCCCCAGCAATTCGATATCCCTCAAGAACAGAAATCAATCTTGACTCAACTGCTGAGAAGATACCGCCGCGACCATCGATTGGCGAGAACACAATTGGCTCAAGAGCTCTGTATGAGTCTGTAACAATTGCATTCACAACATCCTGTGCTGTGATGTAACGGAAGTTCGTTGTATCTTGCGAAAGAGAACGAGCACCGTAAACTCTAACGGTGTTATTGATTACGCGAATCGCATTTACGCACTCGTCATCCAAGCTGTTGCCATTTGTTCTATCAATGTCAGTTACAACGCCATTAATAAACACTGCTTGCGAATTTGCGCCAGCGTATGGAATATGAGATCCAGACTGATTAGTAATTGCCGATCTTTTACCAGCAACATAGCCATCTGGTGGAATCATTCTGCTAACTCCACTTACTGCCGTTGGGGCATAAACCCATGGGTAGTAAAGAGCAGCATGTTCAAGGTTTGAGTTGTTGGCGATTAGGTTTTGTGCCCAAGTTTTTGCTCCTGCAATAGTGGTATCGCTATTAGCATGCAAAATAGCAACTCTGTTATAAGCATTTGCATGCTCAATAAGTGCTTCCATTACTACATCGCTTTGTATTTCTGGGTTGGACACCATTCCGGTTCCTAATGCATCATTGAACAAACTCAAAGCATTGTTGTAGTGTGTTGCTGTAACAGAAGCAATGTCATCGCTTCCTGCAGAGAGTGAAGCCAATGCTGCAATTTCCGGCAAGTCCGTATCAGCACCAAGCGAAGCCGTAATGTACTTGCTTGCTTCTGCATGAAGATTAAGTTTGCCCACAATCTGTTCTCTGCTTGAGCAGTTTCCAGTAGTAGCAATCTGTACTCCGTCCTTAAATATAAGGACCGCTACAGTGTTTGACACTGTTCCTGCTACGACCTGAGCGCCTATTGTTGAACTCCAAGCGCCAGGACCATTTGCAGTAAGCACGACTGTGGCATTTGACGAGTCATCATCTAGGTCCAATGAGCCAGCTGTTGCTGCTGGACCAACTACGCGAGCAACGTAACACTGAGTTCCACCCTCTTCAAAAAAGGCTTCAATTGTTGGGTGCAACAAAGATCCTGCCATGTAGCCACCAAATTGATCTTCAAATTGCTCAAGGCTCAAGCAAAGAACTGCTTCATCGGTTGGTCCTCGTAGTGCCTTGCCGACAAAAAATGCCTGCGATGCTTGGTTCAATAGGGTGACCGATGGCCCCGAGCGGACCGAAGTGGAAATAACTACGCCTGGCATGGTACCTCGCTAGATTAGTTGGGATCGACTATGTTCTCGTTAGATGATACTTCTTTTTCTTCTGTTGATTCTGCAACTATTGTTTCGTTTTCTAATTTTGAGAAATTAGTTACTGTATCAACTTCTGGGGTCAAGTTTTCTGGCTCAGACTGAGAAGAAATGACTACTTCAGCCACCTCAAAGGAAGGTACATCTGCTTCTGCCTTCTTTTTCTTTTTGGGCCTACTTACGTCCCCGATTACGGCAATAGAACCGTTGGCTACAAGTTCAGCAACAATAGACGAAGATGCTATTTTTGAGTCAACGGCTGCAATACCTGCCGGGGGTAGCTGGTGTCCATCGCCATCTACTGTCAGCCAGTAACGAGAACTACTAACTATGAGAACCGCATTATGAAAGCCGGGATCTTCTTTTCGACTACCTAAGATTTTAAACATACTACAATAATAGACTAATCAACTACAATTTGATTGACATAACCGTCTTCGGGGAATGCAACACCGGGCCCTTTGGATTGGTAATTTATTTTAATCTCTTCAACACTGGCTATATCCTCACGATGAACTATCTCATCAATAAGCAGGTTGTAGCCAATATATCCTCCAGCCAAAACCCGATCTCCCTTTAATAGGGTTAAGTCAGAGAATTCCTCGCGCATCGTTGTTTGATCAATTTGAACACGAAATGTTCCCCTTGGATCTGTCGCTTCTAGGCACGGTGCGTCTAGTAGTGCTGACCGCAAAACAACACAAAGCCGATCCCTCATTACGGTGGTCTGCTCAGACCCCTCGGTTCGTGACCACACATAAGATCGCATTGAATATGTGACCCGATAAAGAGGATGCATGCCATCCCACCCAATTTGGTCAAATGAATTGGTTGAGATAACGACCGTGATAATGGTTGGCCAGTGATCCATGACCAAGGGCTCATATGTAAAATAATCTTCAGGATCAGGTAAATCGCCCTCGTTGGTATTCCAGCCATTACGATACTTAATCAAACGCTTCGGTAATTCGTTTTTAAGATATGTGTTTACATAGTCTTTGGCAAACTGCGGTCCATGCATTAAATACTGCGTCACAACATTGACTCTCTTACTGCGGCGATATTGCCATGACAGACATAGACTGCTGCAACTTCACCAGTTTTTTTAGCGAAGCCAACTGGCTCGTAAACAACTTTTCTTTTTGCCATTTTTGTTGTCCCATACTGATGAAATTTTGCATACTCAATACTTGTGCCAAATGTAGCATCCATGAGATCAACTCTATTCGGGGGACCAGCAAGAGCACTCAAACTCCTAAACAAGCGACCACTACTGACCATTATTCCATCGTTTGGCTGAGTCATTCGCTTCCAAGCAGCATACTGAGGATCAAGTGGTGACCAACCACCAGATGGCAGACCTGCTTGACGAAAATTGATTTCATTAGCAAAACGCAACCACTGTCTTGTTCTCCAAAATACTGGCCTCATGTCGTTAGCGCGTTTTTTCATAGCGATCATTCGCGCAATTGCTTTTTTGGCATCAACTTTGATAACAATAGTTGACATTAACTAATCCTGTTCTTGCGATACCTCTTAAGTGTCATTAGTTCAGTTTCAAGAAACCCAGTTTGAAGTGGGGCAACATTTCTTGTTTCTAAATCTTTTACACCAACAACATCGTCATGCATGTTTTGCATTTCCCTAGTAGCCGCACGAAGAATTAGTAATTTAAGACCAGGTATTGATGCTCCACCGAGTCCGCCTTGATACGTTACGGTCACTTTGTCATCTGCGTAAACATATGGAATATCAATGCCAAAATCTCTTACAACATAGTCTCGATCAGCAACTAAAGTGTTTTCAGTTCCATTAAGTGGTTTATGTTTTACCTCTGTAACAGAAACAACTGGAGTATTTTTTAGATAGACGGTTGTTGGTGGTTGAAGATATGTTGAATTTTCAACTTGACTGTCATAAAAAGAATTCCCAGTTGGATTAGCATTAACAAAGAAAGACGACATAGGAATTCCCGTATGGGTGCTTTCAATACGATGAATTTCCGTATATGTCGCAGGCTCCAATGGTCTGCGTAAGTACATTTCCATTTCGCTTTGAAGTCCCTCAAGGATGAGTTCAGCAGCATCTAATTGCCTATTGGTGAGACTGATGTCCATATAGGTTTTTAGTTCAGCAACACTAACAATAGCCATTTGTGCTTACCTTCCGAGAGTTCTAGCGCGACGCAACCGAGCTCTTCTTCTTTCTGCAATTTCTTCACGGGTTTGTCGACGAGCATATTCAAGTATCCGGCCAGGGTTTCTTTCTCTCCTGCCAAACCCTAGGACTCTACCTATTCGGCGTGGAATACTAATGTCTTCGTCTCCGGCTGTTGGAACAAGTGGTTTTGGCATGAATCCCCTAGGAATCAGATTTGGCTATATTAATGTTACCACCAAGACTCATCTGTCGCTGTTTGGTGGTGCCTCAATCAGTGGTTCATTGGAGATTTTTGTAGATGACTCTACTGGCACCCAAGCCCGTGAATAGATGTGATTTTTGATTGCCCTGTGCTTGATAATTGTTCCATCTAGCAGTAGATCAAATTCGTCCAATGTCATATTTAGGGCTTCGCAAACCTCTTGCTCGGTTACGGATTGAGAAACAGACAATGTCCGTATCAATGATGAAAGTTTTTTAGCCACGACCGAGCCTCGACCACGGTTCATTTGAATATGGAGAATCATGGCATCCTTTTCAGAACAGTCAACAAAGACAACAGGAACAGTCGTCCCTATTGTTTCTTTAATTTGAGGATTGTTGAGAGCAAGTAAGCATCTTTCATGGCCATCAATAATGGTTGAATCTTTTTCCCTAGCAATGATTGGGGAAAGAATTCCATGTTTAACGATTGAGCGCGCCAAAACTGTTAGGTCAGGAGACACAATATATGTTGATTGCCAAGATGCTGGTTTTAGATCATTCGGGCTGACTTGTTTTACCTCATTCATTAATGTCTCTTTCGTTTTGAATAATTTTTCCAGTTTTAGTTCCGGGGCCAGCAGGGTTCGCAGATGTTGTATGGACAGAATTAAGAAGCAATGTTCTAACTAGCCAGTGAATTGGATAAGAGGTTGGGTCTTGCGCCATTTTTTTCTTAAAGGTGGAAACATATCTTCTAGAAGCATTCTGCATTGTTGGTCCAATCATGTAGTCGGAAATAAATTGACTCACACCATTTAGTCCATCTTGTGAGTACATTTCAACCACCTTGCTGGCATCAAAATCTGCCCACAATCTTCTCTGAGCATCTATTCGAGGGAACACCCTAACTAATTGGTCATAAAATTCTGGCTCAGTAGCAATTACATCACCCAAGCGCCTAATAGCAATGGAGTGTAGAGGTATACCCACTCTGGTGTTTGATCCAGTCATTTCTGCTGAATCATAATATTCCGAATATTCGCCACCGGAATCCATTATGTATTTAAATACATCGCTAGTTTGCCAATCATAAATAACTTTGGCAAATTTTAATGGTAGGCCTTTTTTTACACCATACGGGGTGACAATGTAGTTCTCGTGAAGTTTTTGAACACACGATCTATATCTAATCATTGATTCATTTGCTCTCACGCCAGTAATAAAAGCAGTTCGACCCTTTTTGCCCTGCATGGTGTAGTAGTCAATGGATTCTTTTAATGGTTCATCGTGGCTCAGTCCAAAATTTCTTGCCGTTATTGCAAACTCTGGCATTGGCCTAACCAAGCGTCCTTCACGCTCGCGTTTACCACTCCACAACAGCGCACTCTCTCTGCGACCCAATATCCATATTTCTGCGCCGTATGGCAAGCAATACCACTCCATGTCAACCCATGGATAATTTCTTACTTTTAATACATAATCCAAAACCATTGGACTGACCATTTCTTCATCACGAAAAATAACTTTTACTGGACCAAGTTTTCGCTCCTCGTGTACTTCTTTTGCTAAGTAAAGAATGGCTGTTGAATCTTTGCCTCCAGAAAACTGAATGCAAACAGTGTCAAATGTGTCGTAGACATGGCGTATTCTGGCTCTTGCTGCATCTAAGCAGGATGAATCAAGAAACAACCTTTGACGGGTCATTAAAATTCACAGTGGGCTTCTAGGTAGTTAAGTAAGCGCTCTGCCGTAGTGTTTCCATCAACTTCCGGCGTAGAACGAAGCCACTTCACATAGTCATACCACCTACTTTGTTGTTCTACGCTGTCAAACACAATCGTGTACTGAACTACTGCGGTAGGTTTCTTCGTACTAGGAATTGCCGTACTTCCAAGAGTGGCTACATTCATTTCACTCCCCTTGGGGACAGTTGGAGTTTCCTCTTGCTCATCTTCTGTCATTGTGGGTGGGACAAACTCGCTTGATGTAAGCAATTCGCTTTCTGAGTCAGTAACAGAGTGTTCTATTACTGCCATCTCAAATTCATCCATGCCGAGATCTGACATCAAGCTTGAATACTCATCACCTACATTGTTTATAAGACGCATGAGCAAATCTTCGTCATACCCGCCAAGATCAGATGTTCTATTGTCTGCATAAGCAAATGCCATGGCTTTTTGCTCATCGCCGTCAAATACGGTACAGGCAATTGAGTCCCAACCTAAGCGTTTGGCTGCTTCATATTGATGATTGCCAGCAATAATTGTGTATTTTCCATCGCTGTTTTGAACGACAACTATTGGTTTTACTTGACCAAATTCTTTGTACGAAGAAGCAATTGCATCAACATCGCCTAGTCGTGGATTGTTCTTTAGTGAGACAAGACTGCTAATTGGTATTGACAATGAGGCAAGCGATTCATGTATTCCGTTCATACCTGAACCCTCACATTGGCATTCAATGTTCTGAGAGCATCAATTTCGGTTCGTAGAGAAAGAAGTTTCTCTCGTTTCGCCCTAACCAATGCCTCTGCACATTTGTGATCAAAATCCATGTCTGCGAGTTTATAATCGGCCCATGCTTCTCGTTCCCTAATTGATCCCTTTGCAGAAAGATACTCTTTTGCCCACTCACCTTTGAGTCTTGATTCTTTTCGTGCACTATCTTCAGCAAGCGATTCAAATGCTTCAGTATGGTGCTCCAAATCGTCAAGAAGTCCAATAATTCTTTCTTCGATTTCAACTTGGCTAATTGGTGAATTTCTTACAGACTGCATTACATTCATTTATTTACCTCTTTCATAATTGTTTCTAGTGGTGACCAATCTACCTTTTTAAGAGCATCCGTATTGGCTGTGTCCCATTTTTGTTTTGATAAACCCAATTTATATTTCAACATTTCTTCCAACACCCATGCATCGCATCTGTCGGAGCCATCTCCTCCGGTCCACACAATTCCAGTAATTGCTGATATGGCTGAGACAACTTCTGGCTTTCCAGCATTCCCTTTGCCGGTTGCAAATTTCGCTCTACAAGTTGGGGGAATTTCAACAAAAGGTATTTCTGCTTCATACAAAGCCAGCCTCATAACACCGCCCATCTCACCTATTGAGTGGGCTTGAGAATTGCGTGAAGCATACGAATAATGCTCAATTGCCACACAATTAACATTGTGTTGTTTTATTATATAAATCAAATCATTTCGTACCTCAAGCAACCTATGAACCCCACGCGATGTTTTGCGAATACTGGCCGTCACACCACCAATGGATATGCCAGTCGATGTAAGGGATGGGTCTATTCCCATAGTTACCATTTCTTTCATCTTTCCCATCCGTGTTTGGCCAAACCAAGTTCAAATGCAAGGGCAGGGTATTGCCCGATTCTGTTATGACATTTTCGACATACAGCCAACACGTTTTCTTCATCAAGTATTGAACCCCCCTGTGATCGTCTGACCAACTCATGGACATCAATGGCAGGTAAAAGTTTGTAGATGGCTAGACCATCGTGCTTAGCGAATACAGCACACGCTTCACACTTGGGTCTTTCGGAAAGAATTTTGACGACAAAAGCCCGTCGCTCAACATACTTTAGTTCCATTTTTTTACTGCGCCTACGTGGTGGCTTACCGCGCTTTAATGGTTTGCGATTTTTCACAATATGTCCGACGGATTTATGTTGTCAAACTCCCAAGAGTCGTCAAGAAGAGCCCATAGCGCTCTATCAATGCTCGTCTCCTCAATATCGTATTCCGAGAACATCGCTCTATGTTTAGCAATACCTCGCTTGAGAAACTCAACACTTTCCCATCCGCTGCTTTGTGATACTTCGCCCGTCTCAATCATTGTGGCAACTTCATTTAGTCGCCTCTCAACATGGAATCTAAATCGGGTTATTTTTTTTATTCGTGCATCATACGAAGCATTTGCTTGCTCTAGAAGAATTAATCCCTCATCTCCAAATGACTCATATCTCACGATGTCGGCTTGACGGGATAACTCTGTGGACTCAATTTGATTTTTTATGTTGTCAAGAAGAGCGACAAGGTTTACTCGCCAACGCTCCCAATTTTCTTGAAGAAAAAGTATTTTTCGCTGATTAGGAGAAAGTTTGTTTTTAACCTCTTCGGCGACCATTTTAGCAAATGTCTGATCATCCATATATTTTTGTTAGCGCCTCCTAGCGCTCCATGCTGGGCATATTTTTTTATAATTGCACCAATCGCATAATTTTGATACCTTGGTTGGGAAATTCCCAGTTTGAATAGATTCTTTTATTTCCCCGTGGACATTTGAAACACGAACAAGTGTTGCTTCGTTGTCTTTAGGTGTTGTTTGTTTTGCGACGCTTTTACCATCTTTTAGGTATATCAACTCCACTTCATTGACTGACTTGTCTATTGTCTTTTCAACAATAATTTTGTACAAAAGCAATTGAAACCACTTCTGATCCATATAGGCAGGGCGTGGAAACTTTCCGGTTTTGTAGTCAGTAACTTTCACACCATCGCCATTGGGGGTTATTCGATCAACGAATCCCTTTATCTTTATGCCTGGCAGAATTTCAACATAGTATTCAGACTCAAGTCCAATCGGTGAAATTTCTACCGGGTTTTCTATTGACCAAAGATTTTCAACACACCACCATGACTTCCACCTAAATTCACGCATTTTTGTTTCATCAACACCAATTGCCGCAAGTCTTTCTGCCCAACCATTAACCCAAACCACTCGTGATACTTGCTGAGCATTAGCTATGGTTCGTTGCTCGCTAGGAAGTTTGTATACATTTTCCAATATCTCGTGAACGAAATTACCCATAATTTGACTATCTGTTTCGGGTTCTGGTATTCCATCAATTCTGCTGTATTTATACCTTTGAGGGCACTGTTCCCAAGTAGAAATTGATGAGGCCGACAAATAATCGGGCATTTTGAATTGTTCGGGCTGTTCGGTGTTCACCGACCAAGCCTACTACTTCTCAAAACTTAGACGTGTTGCTTCTGTCAACAATTCCTGAAGTTGACCAAGAGAAACATCGCTTGCTCGCTTTGGTTTTGGAGCATTGGATGATATTGATGCCCAGAAATCGTTTAGTTGCGATCTCTTTGATTCGCTCAATCCTTTGCTGACACTCACAAAACTTTCCCAAGTTTGAACCGATTCATCAATTGGTGCATCCATGGCTTGCTCAATTTCCATAGCATCATCGCTACGGGCAAGGTAGAGGCCGACACCGAGTGTTTGAGCCGCTTTCTTGAGAGCATCCGAAATTGCACCCTTGAATTCATCGCCAAGGTCAACAATTGAACCCTGTTTGGTTCGCTTAATTTTTTGACCACCAATTCCATCGCGGGAAACAACCAATCCAGATGTGTGCCAATCAAGACGAACATGGGCAACAACAAAGTCAGGATCTATTGCATCACGCTCGCAACGAATGATTGTGAAAGACCATTTGTCAACACCAAGCACTTTATTGAGACGGGTAATTACTTCGCTCACTGGAATATAAGTGAGATTGGTGCCACCCTTGTTGAGGGTACGTTCCATTTCTCTCGGGAACTGTTCCGATAATGGACCGTATATTTCTCTTCGTTCTGTTTTTTCTGCTTCACTCATCGCTTATTCCTCCATGTGGTTGTCTTACTATTACACTCATGCGCGAATCACCGGATTCGCAATAATTATCAACATTTATGCCCAATTTTTCAAGTTGTGTTACTTTCCAGTACGAAGGCTGCACATAATTGATCATGTCCTTGGCCATTTGTTCTGGGTCAACTTTTACTTCACCCGTATCCATGTCAATTGACATCTTAAGAAGTTTTTGCGCCACGACGCTTGCTAAATCTTTGTGCTGCCACTTGGTTCTTTTTTTGGCAAAGTTTTTCTCTACCTCGCCACCATTTGGTAAAAGAATTTTGTCATCCTTCATCATTGCTCCGACTTTCAGCGCAAATGAATCATAAACAAATTTGAGGTCAGCCTTGTTTTTGTTAAATACTGCAAGGACTTCGCAAGCCTCTTCTTGTGGCGGCGACCCAGCAAGATAGTCCTGTAATCGACCTTCTAGGTCATTTAATCGTTCAGCAAAATTGCCAAATAATAGGTCGGCAATAGTAGGCGTAGTATCCATGTTTCTCGCAATCATTGGTGATAGTAAAACTTACTCAAACAACAATAGCGGCTCTTTTGCGTTGAGGCAACCCCAATCCTGTAAGAAAACCAAAAGCACCAGTTACGGAGTCAACTTGGTCGTCGTGGTTGGCGGCTTCAGGGAATGTGGATAACTCATCCAACCATTCGGTAAGCCAAGGGGCTCTCAGGACACGGACATTGCCATTTGCGGCAGCCGCAGCGAACGGACGAGCTCGAGTTACTTTGTCACCAGTTGAGCGAATTCCGACAAAGTCATAACCGGGAATTACATACCTAGCATATTGATCAATAAGGGCTTTGCCAGATGAACCCGGTTCTTGCTCCATTCTTATGGCCACACTAGGCCCATCCTCTATTGCCGTCTGCTGGACTAATTGCTCTACTTTTTCGCCCTTAACTCTTGCTCGCTTGACATCCAATACATAAGCAATACCTTTATCAAACAAAACCAATGTCCCCACCGTCCAGTCGGGGTCAGGATTTGACTGATTTGGTTCCGTAGCAGCCAAGTCCCAGAAGCGAACAGCCCGAGCCGAACTACTCACCATAGGGACCTCGTGTTGGTCAATTACCACAAATGAGGTTCTGTCAAACATTGAGCCAAGAGTGGTTGCCCACCAGTCGCCCTCCTCTAGTCGCCGTCTTTCAAGAGGATCCAATGCTTGCAATGAACGGCGATACGAGGTGGCATCAATGCCAGGGTTGTCGGTCAAGAGGGACGGTACAAATATACGATTTTCCGTCTTTCCTTCAACAATAAACCTTTGGCGAACCCAGTTTGGGGCTGGGTTGGATGCCGCCCTCATACGAATTGGAACATCGGACAAAGGACCACTGACTGGTCGGCGTAAACGGGAAAACAGATAACGATAGTCTCCCTCTCTAATTTCGGTCACCTCGTCCATGCCAATGAACTGAAATTCCGAACCCTTGTATCTCAGGTAGTCCCCCGTGTTATTAAGGTACCCAAAAGATATGCGAGCACCAGACGGGAATGTTGCTATAAAACTATTGTTATTCCAATGAACATCGTCATAATTTGCTATCCATGTGCGAAATCTGTCCATAAGAGCACCGGGGAGCGACAAGTCAGCAAATGTACGCCTAAATAAAATTGCCGAATACCCTGGGACATCCACATACTGAAGTGCGGCCATTAGGAGTGCCGATGATTTGCCACCACCAGCGGCTCCGCCAAACAATGCCTCAAGCGCATAGCAGCGTAAAAAAACCTTTTGGGTAAGCGATGCTTCCTCTGGACAATAGAGAGCGGGCTTTGGCTCTAGGTAGTCAATTACTTTTTGCCAATCTGCCATTCAAACTTCCTGTATCTACTATGCTTGCTCGTATCGTAAACTATATAAGAACAACCGGAGGTCCGTATGAACAAAATAAAAGCGTTCCTCACCAAGAGAGCAAATGTTGCTAATATTTTAATGAGCTCATTTGTCATTCTAACATCATTAGGTGCTGGTGTAATTTTTCCTCCAGCAGGGTTAATTGTTGCGGGAGTTGGTTGTGGCTTGGTTGGACTCTTACTTGGACTTGAGTAATAAATGGCTTGGAACTCACCTAAAAACAAAGATTTCTCTAATCTTGATATAAAATCATTGATTGGACCAGGTGCACCTGTTGCACAGAATGTTGGTTTTGCGGGCAAATCTTACAAAGATTCTTGGGACATAGAACGCGCATACCGAGAGGGTATGCAGCGTGTTACTTGGGTTGCTCGTTGCATCGATGTCATAGCAGGAAACCAAGCACGTCTACCAATTATTTTGCGCAAAGACAATTCTCCTGATGGGGAAATTCTTTCTAATACAAAGATGGCAAAATCAACCTTGCTTGAAGTGTTGAATACTAAATCAAACATCGGTGAAAATGCATTTATTTTTAGATATCGACTTTCTGCTCAATTACTTCTTGGTACACGCGGTGTATTTATTGAGAAAGTTAGAGGTCGTGATGGTGGAATTATTGGTCTCAATTTGCTTCCACCACAATCAACGGCTCCAATACCGGATCCAAAGAAATTTGTTTCGGGGTACGAGGTAACACTGTCCCAAGGCAAAACAATAATTCTAAAACCAGAAGATGTCGTATGGGTTCGTCGTCCACATCCGTTGGATCCGTATTTGTCAATGACCCCAATGGAGTCTGCTGGTGTAGCAATTGAAATTGAAAATTTTGCCAAGTTATACAACAGAAACTTTCTTATGAATGACGGCAGACCTGGTGGATTGCTAGTTGTCCGTGGAATGCTTGATGATGAAGACAAGGAAGAACTCAGAAATCGGTTCAGGGGTAACTTGTCTCGGGCTGGACAAACAACCGTTCTCGCCGCCGATGATGGTGCCGAGTATGTAGATGTTGGTGCTTCGCCAAGAGATGCCGCATACATACAAATGAGGCAAATAACGAAAGAAGAAATACTTGCAGCATTTGGTGTTCCAGAGTCCGTTATTGGAAATGCCTCTGGTCGAACATTCTCTAATGCTGCCGAAGAAATACGAGTTTTCTGGACAGAAACAATGCTTCCACATTTGGAACCAATAGCCAGATCGCTAGATGAACTAGACGAAATCAATTATGTTGATTTTGACACCAGCGAGGTGCCTGTCTTGATGCTTTACAAACAGGAGCGAGAAAGATATCTAAGTGATGAATTTTCTCGTGGATTAATTAGCCTTAACGAATACAGGCTTGGGAGTGGTAGAAAAGTTGTTCAATCTGATCTTGCTGATTCACTACTAATGAATCCGAACTTGACACCAATTGGCAATACTAAAAAGAAAATGGAGTCGCCACCAATGATGGCTGGTGGACCACCTCAAGGTGCTGTGCCGGGTTTGGGTGGCGAAACAGCACCACCAGGAGCAGGGATGCCAGGGATGGAAGCCCCAACACCACCTTCTGGTAGTCCAGCACCAGACACTATGGCAGGTGCAATTGCTGCGGCGATGCAAGGAGCAAATCCATCTGGGGCCACCGATGTTCCTATGGCTACAGCAGAAACAGCACCGATTGGTCAGGTGCCCACCGAAACAAAGGTGGCAGAAGAGGAGAGAGCAATTGAAAGATGGTCAGAGATTCTTGCTCGCTCACTTGAAAGAGTAATTGAACGCCAGCAAAGAGTGGTTATGGAGAAATCCATGGGGGTCAAATCAAGAAAATCTCTATCTGCTGGCACACTAGACGCAGAATCAATATTTAACAAAGATGTTTGGTATAAGCAGATTGAGGATGATGTGCGTCCAGTTTTGTTCGCAATCATTAAGGATGCCGCCGAAACTGCTGGTTTGCCAATACCGGACAGAAAAGAAATGATTGAAGTTTCTAATGTTAAATTAGCTCAACTACAGGGCTTGAATGCTCAAATTGAAAAAGAAATTCAAGGTGCCATTAAGTCTGCTCTAACAATACCTGGTGCTGATCCAAGATCGGCTGCTTTCAAAGAAACCCTTATAGAAACCTATGCTCAAGTAGATGCAAAAGATAGGTTTGTCCTTGCTGAACTAGTCGCCTCATCGCTTTGGTCTCAATTCAGTAATTAAATTTTCTTATTACTTAATAGAATATATTAGTTGCCGTCAGTGCGATAGTTGTTGGTTTATCATTGCTGAACAACACATCACCAGAGTAGGCAAATGGATAATCTTCTTTTCAAAAGCGGCAACAATGGTCAAGTAAATGTTGACCAAGCTCAAGGAATAGTTGAATGCTTCGTTGCTGGAATTGGCAACAAAGATTCAGTCGGCGATATCGTCATTAGTGGCGCATTTGCCAAAAGTCTTACTCATAGAAAACCACGCGTAGTTTGGGGACATTCATGGAATGACCCAATTGGTAAAGTTCTTGAAATGTACGAAGTTCCAGTTGGGGACTCTCGCTTGCCTGCCAAGATGCGAAATGCTGGCATTGGTGGTCTTTATGCAAAAGTTCAATTTAATTTACAATCCGAAAAAGGAAAAGAAGCATTTGCTACAGTTGCCTTTTTTGGAGAAGACCAAGAGTGGTCAATTGGATACAAAACAATTGACTCAGTGTTTGATCAAAATCTTCAAGCAAACATTCTTAAAGAAGTAGAACTTTATGAGGTTTCTCCAGTTCTTCACGGCGCAAATCAACTGACTGGAACTATTTCAATCAAGACAGACGAAAAAGCTCACATGCCAATTATCCCAATGCAAAGTGAAAGCATGCCAATGATTCCGTTGGTTAATGAAATGCCAAGAATTGTTGTTGTGGCTACTCCTGAAAAATATACAGACGATTCAAGTGTGAGCAACCCGTTTGCAGAGGGAATGTCGCGTGAACTTTCGCAACCAGATAAAAATATTTTACAAGCAGAACTAAGCGAACGAACTGGTTCTAAAATCGAAGTTATTAATGCAACTGAAAACATAGTTGTATTTAGACGCACTACGTCAGATGGAAAAGCATCAATGTATCGACTTCCCTACCATAACGAGGGTGGTCAGTTCATGTTCGGGAAACCAGAACCGTATGAAGCAGATGCTCCAAAGCCACAACCAATGCAGAACATTGAACAAAAACCAGGTGTTCCTGTTGTTGTACCAAATGGTGGCATTGCTTATCGCAATGATGATCAGCAAGAAATGATGAACTTGTTTGACAGTACGGTCCAATCACCGTTTGGCAAATCCGAAATATCTCACTTAATTGAGTTGCCAGAATCGTATATGGCAAGTGCTAAAGATTTTGTCAACCCAGTTTTGCGTCACCACAAGTTGGTGGGGAGACCAAGTGCTAAGGGAATTATTATTGATGGAGCATTGACTGCCAATGCCCTTGATGCACTACAAAATGCCGTAAAGGCCTTGGGTGCAACACTTGGTCAAGCTAGTGGAAATATTGGACAAGCAATCGGAAAAATTCGCGATCTTGCTCAAACATTTAACCCATATGCAATTGACGGCGACGGTGACGGCTTTGTTCAAGACGGCAGCGCATTTCAACGCCCATACATCCCAATCAAAAAACCAGGTTTTGACCTTCCAGATGTTCGTGGACGTAAACGCAATGGGGATGCACTACTTGATAAACCGCGCTCTGTTTCTTTACCGAAAGATAGGAATAAGTGGACACCAGAACAACGCAAAGAAGCACTTCTTGGTGGTTTGATAGAGCCAGAAACACGCGAAGATCTTGCATTTCTTGCCAACAACCGACCTACCAATGATGGGCTTGCCAAGTATTGGGATATGTCTGATGCTGACCTTACAAAAGAAGGCAACAAACTTATCAATGCTCGCAAACAATCATCTGGTGCAGAAAAGCAAAGAATTGATGAAGAACTCTTAAAAGTTTCACACGAATTTCAACGTCGCGCTTCCTATGCTGAAACATTTGGGCAAGACTTTGTGCCACCAGCAAAACGAGAGGCACCAAAACCGGATTTAGTTCCAAGTGCACCAAGAGCAAGAACGCCACTGACCGATGAGGGCCTTGCTTCTCGAGGTCGGGCATACAAAGAAAAGTTTGATTCCTTAATTGAATCAAGTGAATCCTATGGTCCTAATCCTAAATGGGAAGAACTTGACGACGACGATCAAACCGAGTTCATCAAAGAACTTGATTACGACTATATGTATGCCGTACATGGAAATCTTGGTGATGACGGAATTGTTGAAGCCATGGAAAGCGGCAAGTACGACGATGCGATTCGTGAATTTGCCGAGGATGCATGGAACACTCTCGCAGAAGAAAAAGAACTTGAATTAAATAGAGGGCGTCGAGAAACCGAAAAGGAAGAAACAGAAGATCCCCAGTCTATTGCAGACGCAGAAGAAGCGGCAAGAATTGAACGAGATGAATTAGAAGAAGAGAGAACTGAGCGCTTCCGACCAACCATGGCTGAATTGGCTATGGAGGCTGAGGCGGACGACGAAATTGATAGCGCAATAGAAAAATATGTTGGCGAACTTCCTTTTGATGACGATGAGGGCGGCTTTGCCTCGCGTGATGGACGAGAACTTGTTGTTCCCGACAAATATCGTGATTATGGTTTCACTAAAGATGACCTACTAGATGAGCTAGAGAACAATGATGTAGATCCTGACGAAGCAGAAAGAATTGCTGATTACTGGGTTGAATCTGATGGTTTGTGGGATAAGTATTTAGAAGATGCAGTAAGCGATTATGAGGGCAATGTACGTAAGGCTTTACCAGCCGCCGCACAAGAGGCCTACGACGATTACCTCAGTGGATCAGCAGACAACCTTGAGAATAGGCAATCTGATGGCTTTGCCTCGCAGGGTGAGCCATTTGGTTTTGCTAGTCGTGATGACGATGGCGAAGTCAAGCAAGACAAGTTAAATGAACTCGTAGAAGGTGTTAGGACAAGTTTGCTTGCCGAACTTGAAACTGCTGATCCAGCAACATGGAAGCCATCATGGCGCAACGACACACTACCCATAAACCCAACTACTGGTAAGCCATATAGGGGCTTTAATGCCTTCTGGTTGATGATGCGAACAAAAGATTCGGATTACAAAACCGGCAGATATGCAGGCTTCAACCAACTAAAAGCCCGTGGCGCTCAAGTTCGCAAAGGTGAAAAAGGTGTTCCTATCCTTAGGCCTCAACTAGTCAAGAAAGAGGACGAGGACGGAAACGTAAAAGAATTCGTTGTGTTCCGCGGAACAACAGTATTTAACATTGACCAAGCAGATGGTGGCGATGAGGCGCTCAGAGCAATTCCGGCCGACCTACCAGAAGAGCAGCGAATAAAAATTCTTGAAGATACGATTTCGGAACTTGGCGTCAATGTTGTTACTGACAATATGAGTGGACCACACTTTTCGCCAACTGGTGACTATGTATCAATGCCCGATTTCTCAAAAGGTGTTGGTGCTCTTGAGTGGAACTCATCACTAGCACACGAAACTATTCACTGGACCGGAGGTGCATCGCGCCTTAACAGACCTAGTGTTGCAAATTATTCAAACGACAGCAAGACTCGCGCCTACGAAGAACTTGTTGCTGAAATTGGTTCAGCCATGTTCCTCGCCGCACACGGAATTGATGCTCCATTTAGAGAAGATCATGCTCCCTATATCAAGGGCTGGATATCGTTGTTGAAGGATGACCCAGATGCACTTTCTCGTGCATTCAAGGATGCAACAGCGGCAATCAATCACATACTTGAAAAATCTCCAAACCTTCGTAAATTGTTTGGTGGATCTGACGGTGGCAAAAAAGCACCAGAGGTAGATGCACCAGATTTAGTCGGAGCCGCAGTTAATTCTTCCGAAGGATTCGCATCATTACATCGAGTTCGCACTCCTCGCAGTAAAGCACTAGGTGGAATTCTCTACGATGACTCTTCTCGTGAATTAATGGTTGGTTTCTTGAAAGGCAAACCTTGGGAAGATGCATCTTCTAGAGATAGGGACATTTATATTGACCGAGCAGAAGCCATTCTTACTGATGGAAATCGTTCAGCGTCTGCATCTCAAATTAACGATTACGCAGAAGAACTTTACAACGATGCTCGCGACATTGGTTGGTACGTCTACTCAGATGTAGACATGACAGAAGTTGAAGAACTCGCCACTGTGAAGAGCAAGGGCAAACATATTAATGCTCTTAAGAAAATTAAAAAAGCACGAAAAGCAACCGACGAAGATCAGTTCAACTTCTTTGGAAGGGATGAATACATTACAGATGTAAGTTCATCAAAGGTCAATGACGGATTCGCCTCACGCGGACCTGCTGAACCAAACGAGGGGTTGCGTCGACACAAATTAATGCCAGTAGATATCCGTGAGAGAATGCCGGAACTTTACTCAACAGAAGATGTAGATACCGAAGATAAAATTTTGGCAGTAAAGTTTTTCTCACCATATTCCAATTGGACTTGGTACGGAGTTGAGTTTGACGGCGAAGATACTTTCTTTGGTTATGTGGAAGGTTTTGAAAACGAGTGGGGTAACTTTTCTTTAAGCGAACTCGCTAGCGCACAGGTGAATGGAATGGTTCCTGCAGTTGAGCGCGATATGAGCTTCAGGCCAATAAAGTTTGAAGATCTCAACGGCGAAGGAATGCCAACAATCACAGAGGATGGTTTTGCATCTAGTGGCTCAAAGAGACTTGGCATTGAGCCAAACTATACTGATCCAACTTGGATAGATAAAACTCAACAACGTATCTTGAAGCAAAATACCGATTGGGGCAGTTTGTCGTACGATGATCAAATTGATTGGGCAAACTCATTCCTTCAAGAGTTCATTGAAGAAAATGAAATGGGGCACAACCTTGAAGATCTAATGAATGGTCGTCGCCTAAACACAAGACCAGATATTGGCTTGATGAATTACGCCGAAAACGCCTATGTGCGTATGTCGGATGCTCATTCTCGTCGTAGGGCGCAATTTGGCGAAAAGGCACAAGGCGCAGAAGATGGCTTTGCATCGGTCGGCTCAAGAACTCGACGTCTCGGTATGCAGCCAAGCACTGCTGTTGACTATGTTTCCTACGACCCAGATTCAGGAAATCTGTTTGTTGCCTACAAGCGCGAAGATGGACGTGGCGACATGTATGTCTACGAGGATGTCAGCATGGACGATGCAATTGCACTCGAGAATGCACCGAGTGCTGGTAAAGCCATCAATGATATAAAGCGCAGAAAAAATGTACGCAAAGCAACAACAGATGAAGTTGTTGGACTTTCAAAGCCATTGACTGGCGAAAAGCCACCACGAAGCAAAGAAATCATAAATGCAATTAACGATGTTTATGCCAATCCGGAACATAGCGCTAGCAGAGATGTGACATTAGAAATCAATGCAGATCGGATCTCGGTAGATGATGATGGTGTTGCTACTTGGACATCGAACGATGACACTACCCAATACTCGCTTGGAGTATCAGATTTTGGCAAGTATGAGGTTCGGGTTGCAAAACTAGATAAGGGCGACAGAGAAACACCTGACTCCTATGAAACAACTTCAGTTCAGAAGTTTGATAACCGCACAGATGCAATTGCGGCCTTAATTCAAGCCGCCAAAGACAAGATTACAGATGATGATGAGGAAAGCCGACTTGACCGCGAACTTGATGCAGCGAAACGCGAACTTGACATGGCTGGCGATGTACCAGGTGTTGAATCCATCGATGTAACTTACTCAACGGCACTTACGGCTGTTGACTACAACCCAAGCACTCAAGAAATGCGTGTCTCCTACAAAGATGGTGGAACCTACATTTACGAAGGTGTTGATAAAGACGAACTTGATGCATTCAAGACCGCACCAAGCAAAGGTCGCGCAATGAACGACATTAAGCGCGCACACCCATATCGCCGAGATAGCGAGTGGTCTGGTGTTACTGACACAGATGGTGATATTGAGGAATTTGATGTTCGTGGTTCTGAGGCAGTAGAGCAAGTCTCTTACGATCCAGAAAAAGAAGATCTTATGGTGATCTATGCAGGTGGTAAAGGTTACGTCTACTCAGGTGTTACCCGAGAAGAGGCCGATGCTGTTAGATCGGCCTCAAGCAAGGGGCGAGCAATCAATGATGTTAAGCGCACCCACGATGTGCGTCGGTTAACTGGCGAGGATGTTCGATTCTTTGGCAGTAAGAAAATGGGTGAATTAACACCAAGCGAAATACAAGATGATGAAGAGTACTCAAGAGACGAGTTGCGAAGTTTTATTGATGAACAAGAGGGTTTGCTTGAAGCCATGAGGCTGAACGGTGAATCAGCAGAAAAACTTGCTCAACAGAAAAAAATTATAGATAATGCAAAACGAGATTTATTGGCGAGCGACCCAGCACCAGTTGCGACACCAAAAATGCCGACCAGAAAACCACCTCGTGGTGGCAAGCGTGTACGTAATCGCAATGTCGCTATCGTGATGGAGCAAGGAACGCTTGATGAAATTATGGAAGCAGAATCCAAAAACATCACGGTGGATGCACTTCGTGATGCTGCCGGTTCTGTAAATGGAAAATACACAAAGGGTCCACGCAAGGGCAAAAACAGAGGTCCAGACACCATTACGGTGAGAGATGCCGAAACTGGCGAACTTCTCCATGCCAACGAAATACTTCTTACATCATCTGTCATGCGTGGTAGTCCTTCTGCGGCAAATAGAAAACGTGGCTACATAAGGGCTCGTTCGTATGCTGGTCGCCAAGGACACAACATTATGTCCGATGAGGGTCCGAGCTTGCGAGGCGATGGCAAGGGAATGACTGATTACGACAAGCGTGTATACGGTCTTGGCTCTGATGAAAAAAATCGTGAAGTTGGTCTTGCTTCACGAGGGATGGGTGAACCACCTATTGACCCACCAGAACCCGAACTATCAGATGGATTTATTGAAGAATTCCTAAGAGACGATCTTAGTATGGGCGAACTTGAACTTGAGAAGTTGGAAAAGTACAACTACGGCCAAAGAAATTCTTTGAACGAATCCGAAATACAAGATTTGTATGAGAGGTATCTGTCAGAAGATAGTGATGTTCGCGATACAGCAGTCAATGAAATACTTGACCGATTCTATAGTGAGTTGGTAGATGACAATTTTGATCGCATGGTTAGCGCCAATAATTATGAGCCGGACGAGCCGGACTACTTCGATGATGATGGTTTTGCCTCACGTGCCTACAAAGAGGACAAAGACTACATATACCTTAGCGAGGAAAACAAGAAAATCGTAGATGCAATTCAAGAAGCAATAGAGAGCGGCGAGATAGCGGATGAAGTTTTATGGTCGGATTGGGTGAGCAACACTCTTTACGACTATTTCACTCCTTCTGAACAATACGAGGCTATTTTCAATGGGCCTGCATCTTTTGAGGATATTAGTGAATATGCCGACAACCACGGCGATACATATAGGGATGGTGAAGGGCGTTGGGATGGCGATATTGAATCGGGATTCTATGATGATTCGCTATCCGATGTAGATCCTGAAGATAAACTTATAGGTCTAGCCAGACCTTACATCCCTGAGGGCTCAAGTTACGGCGACGACGCACACATTGCTGCATTTCGTGAAGCTTGGTCTTCTGATGGCTTTGCCTCACGTTCAAGTCTTGACAGATTGCTGACTGATCCAACCCCACAAGAAGAGGTGGAATCCTTCCAGAGATACCTTGACTCTGAGTACGGCGAGTACTTCATGGACTACACCCAAATGGATGACGAGGAACTCAAGAAAACCTTGATGCAGCGTTACCGAATGAGTCGCAGTGAGGCAAATGCAACTGCCAAACAGATTCGCAAAGATGAAGACACTTTAGACGATCTATATATGGCGGCAGATGATACTGGCTTTGCCTC
>Ga0129333_10000523_pt1 | contig 31770 bp, 50 predicted proteins | sample CPB6_08_DNA_FD_94474 | JGI IMG/M metagenome (GOLD analysis project Ga0129333, IMG submission 94474) | Freshwater to marine salinity gradient microbial communities from Chesapeake Bay, USA - CPBay_Sum_0.6_0.8_DNA | ecosystem: Environmental > Aquatic > Marine > Coastal | place: USA: Chesapeake... | reverse complement strand
TATTTTATTTTGTAAAAACAAAAAAGATAGGACACTTTTTTTAGTGAACGTATCAAAATGTTTAGTAAACGAATGAATTATTTTAGATTTTTCAGCATATCCACCAATTTTGGGTGGGGATATACATCAATTTTATCGTAACGAACCGAATTATGGGTATATACCCCATTAACGTTTTTTAAGGCTCGTGGCGTAACATCCCATACATCCTGATGGTAGGTAAGGTCTATGCCGTATTTCTGCCCCCAATGCTTTAATAACGCCTCTACGGCTTCAATCTGTGCATCGGTGTAGTTATGGAAATACTTATATCCTTTAAATGGTTTATCCAATGTGCATACCTCATCGGCTGGAACTTCCTTGCCTACATAATTATAGAACTTCTCACCTTTTTTTGTTAACTGCCCCAACAACAAATCTCAATGCCAATGGAAGATTTATCCAATGGAATAAATGTGCAACCATTCTTACGGAATACATCATTGGTTAAACCAAGGTGATATCCCCAGTATTGTGAACCAAACCCTTGTATGATTTCACCCTTGGAATTTATCACAACACAGGTAGCAATTTTTTTGCCTTGTGATTCCCACCAATTAAATACCGATTGTGCATTGTCATTACCTGCGGTATGGTGTAGATATACTTGTGATTTATTCTTGACTTCGTGGTAATACCCACGGAATGTAATTTGTTTAGTTTTCATTCTCTTTTTCTATTGTAAAGAAATTAGATAGGAACTTACCAACGCCACCAACAATGGCACAACCAATCATTACGGATGGATGATCCATATTAAACCCAGCAACCATAATTGATGCAGCCGCAAGGCTATCGCCAAAGATTCTGATTCTTTTAGGTGTTGGTGCAAAATACGGTTTAAGCTTCACCCTTGACCTCTGCTTGGTTTGCATGACTTATGTTTATTAATATGCTTGGTGTGCCTACCCAATTTCTTTTTAGGTTTACGCCTAAATGTGGATGGGGTGGATTTACTTGCCTTTGCCATTCAATTGCTTAATCTTACGTGCGTAGTATATTATCGCAAACATGCCTGATACTATGCCGACAATTGCAAGTACAAACGCTGCTACTGGCTGCCACGTTTGGGAAAAATGTATTATCGTAGCACTTCCACTTATTCCTGTGGCAATGGCTGCGGTGGTGTCGTTATCTAAGTGTTTCATGATGGAAATGGTGGTGGTGGTGGTGGTATATATTCACCTTGTGGTAAATCTAATACCCAAGCGTATTCGGATTGCTCAACCAATGGTATATCTTGTTCGCTTAGGAATGTAAACCAAATTTCGTTAATATCTTGAACGCAATTAAAAAATATATCAATTGCAAAAAATTGCCCTTGAATTTCTTGGTATTGTTCAGTTGTTAAAATGTATCCTTGCATAATTTATTATTCCTTAATACAACAGTATAATCATATTTCTTAAACTTGGCGAGCCAGTGTTGTTTGAAATGCTTGAACCGCAGTATATAAATTACCTGATTCGGTATCATTTAATCCATCACCAATTGATGCAAATGCACATTGTTTATCTGAAAATTCTTTCGCACCAATTGGACCGTTGTAAGCATTTATATATATATTTTGATTAAGTAAACTTGTTGAATTTGCTGTGCTTGTTTGAATTGAAGTACCGTTTTTATAAAATTTTTGAGAATTAGATGCAGTTCTTGAACCAATATAAAATCCTAATGAACCTTTATTCCCTTGTGATGTAGCACCAGTTCTTGAATTACTATTAACGATTGTTGATTGAATACCTCCTGCCACATCTCGATTTATTTCCATAATCAAAAATGAAGTACTATCATTTCCTACGCCAATATCCTGTGAATTAGTGTAGGCATTTGTTCGTGAATAATATGAAATGTGTGTTGAATTTTGTGATAAAGAATTATGTAATAAATTAGAATCTAAATAAGCACTCGTACCATTACCAGTTACTCCACCACTTGAATACGTCCAACCACTTGAAAATGTACCTGTAAAACTACTACTCTTTAAATTCTGTTTACACGCTGCTGCACTTGCTCCAACCATCGGGTATATAGTTGTCATTTTAGTCCATATAGAATACCCTTTTAAATCAATAACAAGCGTATTAACCGCAGTTTTCTCGGTTGTTGATAGGCTACCCCCTGCCGTTGTTACTCGGTCAAAAAAGGCTTGTGCATCGGCATCATATACAATACCTCCTGCACTTGCTAATATCCCGTGTGTTGCTATTATCATAATTATGCAGATATATCACCAAACAAATAGGCTTCCGTACCACTTATGAATACCAATGTTGCACCGCTATATTGAGCGGATAATTTTAACTTGCCTCCATTACTTCTTATTGTCATTCCCGAACCTGCAACGATGGTGGTTTGTCCTGCCCCGTATTGTGCTAAAAGTATCTGTGTACCTGCTGAAAATGTAGATGCGGGTACGGTTAAATTATTTGCACTCGCAACATTCATTTCAACCAACTTATCGGCATCCCCTGCAACCAATGTATAAGATGCAGTTTGTCGGTTTGCCGTAATTAGTTTGTTTGTCTTAGTATCTATCTGCGTTTGAATCGCACTTGTTACACCATTCAAATAACCGAACTCGGTATTGTCAACGCTACCACTCCCGATTGCCGTGGCATTGATTCCACTTGCGGGGGCAACACTGATATCACCACTTCCAAGAATTGAGGTAGAATTAATGGTTTTAATATTTGTACCGCTTACCAATGTTGCTTGTACTGCAATATCCCCACTTCCCAATACACTTGTAGAATTGATTGTTTTAATGCTTGTGCCACTTACAAGGGTATCTTGTTTACCGTTGAATTGTGTTTGAATAGCAGATGTAACTCCGTTCAAATATCCAAATTCTGCATTATCCACCGAACCGCTACCGATTGCAGTTGCATCAATTCCAGTGGCAGGGGCTACGCTTATATTTCCACTTCCTAATACCGATGTATTGTTGATGGTCTTAATCGATGTACCACTCACCAACGTGGCTTGTTTACCACCCAAGGCATTGTTTAAGTCGGTTTGATCGGATAGCGTTCCAGTAATACCACCCCAAGCAACGGAAGAAGATATTGTGATATCTCCACTACCTAACACGGTATTCCCATTTATGGTTTTAATATTGGTACCCGATACTAATGTATCTTGCTTAGCCGCCAAGGCAGTCGATAATCCTGATATATCAGAGGTGGTTAATGTTACCGCACCAGTTTTACCCGCCACCGATTGTACTGGGGCTTGTAATTTCAGTTGTGAAATACTTATCTTCTTGGTTGAATCCGCTGTGATATCGACAATGGGAAGTACATCGCTATTCTCAATGTCGGTGATTGCGGATAAATCCGTTATTTTAACGTCTGCCATATTAGTTGGTAATTATATTTTTATTGTCTTGTGTTGTTAAGAAATCGCCATTTTGAGCAATTATATTTTCTATTGGTTTAGGTGTGGCGTATACATTCCCAACGCCTTGGGCTTGTAATGAACCATCACAACATCTACGGGAATACGTTCTCCCATCTCGGCATAAACACGCACGATTGCCCCCTGGTTTTGGGCTTGAACGAGATGGTGTAACCCACGCTTTTGTCATACTTATAAAACGCTTTTTAAATTAATTGTTCTAATTGAGTAGTTTATAAACTCCAATCAATACCAATATCAACCCCACCCAAAAAAATACCCAATGGGCAGTACCCCATGCCTCCTTTTCTTTTTCAATGTATTTGGGTGGTAGTGTAATGGTTTTTGTAACTCGTATCGTATCGGGTTTTTGTTTAATTAGTACTTTGATTTTATTGTAATGGCGTACAACCTTAACCCTAATAGAACCCGTGTCAATGGTGATAGTGTCAATTTCCGTGGTCGTAAACGTATCATGGAAATATATTGAATCCCTAACAACAAATGTATCAATCCTAACTTTCACCTTGCATAAATCAGGTTGTTTCTTACACGCCTTTTCGATGTGATATTGTGCAGAACAACCACTTAATAATATCAATATGGCAATTATCTTGGTGGTTTTTGTGAATAAATCACATTTTACCACATTAGCAACTTTTACACTTGCCATGTATGTTTTAAGCTTTGCAACCTTATTTGCCTTTGGGGCGTAGGTCTTTTTTACATTAGATTCCATCCAGTATAATTAGTTGGGTATGAGGTTGGGTATTGCCCTGCATTTTGGTTAGCAGTATATTCAGGGAATAATTGAGGGTAATAGCTCAAATAATCTACCAATCTTCTGCGGTAGGTATCCGCCATTGCCCGTGTACGTTCCACCAATGTACTAATTTCACCTGCATCGGGTAATTGAGTACCTTCGGGGGTATTTCTTACAATCCCTGCATTAGATACCTCATACCCGTGAAACAACAACAAATCAGCCATTGAATAATGGATTAGCATCGGTTGTACATAATCGGATACCAATGTAAGGTAATTGCCTGTTAATACGTTATTCTTTACATCGGTCAATATCTTACGATACAATAACGTACCCAATAATTGTTGAACCTCAATATCCTGTGCCACCTTAATAAATGGCGTTATTTTGTCAATATCAAAATTACCACTTAACTGGGTGTACTTAAATAAGTCATCCTTGGTAATTAATAAAACATCATCGTTTGCGTACATGGTTTATTTATTTTTTAATGAGCCTCTATTAGGTAAATCGTTTGTTTTTACGGATGCTATATCCCAAGATGGTGGGTCAAATGGTACACCTGCTCTATCTGCACTCTGTGAAGATACTCTATCGTAATTGTCCACTATATCCCTCATGTTCTGTTCTTTTTCTTCACTTGTCAATGGTATAATTTTACCATTAATTTTCTTCCTTCGGTATGTTAACCTGAACCATTGGTGTTTACAATATACCCCACCTTTATACTTCCATATTGAATAGGATGATTTTCCCGATGGTGCAAATTGTCCATTAATACCAGCATCCCCCATTACATCAATATCCTCCCTGCGATAGGTTACACCAAGCTTGGCATTGGCAACCATATCTTTACAAAATATGCGGCTATTCTCTTGAACACGGAATGGTGCGTATCGATAACGAATCAAATAAATACCCTTGTCATCCTTGGATTTCTCATCAGGGTTGGCAAATCGTTTAAAAAATTCGTGGCGTGATAGGTGTTGTTCGTTGTCGGGATCATCCACAGGATATTCATCAATTAACTCCCAAACCGATTCATCAATCACTTGACCTTTGTCTTTTAGGTATTCAATCCATTCTTGTTCGGCTTCTTGTGTAAATTCAGGTCTATCAACACTCAATTTAGCGTCAATCTGTTTTAATTTATTTTCAGCCCATTGAATACCTGATTCACCACCCCATGCATCCCACATCAATCCACCACACCCCTCGGAATAGGGTACATCTTTATTTTGTTGGTGTCTGCGGAATGCCGCCATTCGTGCAATAGTTTCACGAGATATTGGTTCACGCTTTGCAAGTTGGTTTGCACGTTGTTTGCCTACTGGTGTACCACAATCACCCCATCCGTTTTTCTCTGCCCATTCTAATGCCTTTTTAGCGTTATTAGATGCACTTTCGGGATAGTCGGTATATGATTCCGCCAATTGAACAGAACCCTCCCAATAATTGTAACATATTGCAGCCGCTTGGTCTTGTTCTTTACCATCGCCAACTACCACGCCAATACATCGGGAAATAAAATCATCTTCCGATTCCCCTGCATTGGGTTTTACAAAATCATACTTTTTTTTTTGGGAACTAAATCCCATTTCCTGTTCCTTAACTTCCTCGGTAACTTCCTTACCCGATAAATCGGTAAATTCCAAAGGTTGCAACGTTTTAAAGTACATTTCCAACGATATTCCATTGGCGTTTAATACTTTCTCTACACCCTCAATAATTAATCGTTGAAATGGTCTTATAACGATGTTATCGAATAGTATAGATGCACTACGCAACTCATCGGCATTATTCCCTAATCCTGTATTGTCTTTAATCCCCAACAACATTGGTGATACAATGCGGTGAGCTAACATTATCTTTTGGGTGGATTCCCTTGATAGGAATTCGTACTGATTATGAGCATCGGATAATTGAACTGGTGTTATTTCGGTTGCCGTTTCCTTGGAATCGTTAAATGATATAATTGCTCTACCTGCATTGGAAGAACCACTCCATTTGGCGTTAATTTGCCCCTCTATTGCATTTCTAACCTCTTCGGGTGGTTGACCATTATTAAAGTTAATTAACATCGATGGTGCTAAACCATTTTTGATGTTGTTAATATGGTAGTTGCTAATTTCACATTCTAAATCTGCCCATTGTGTACCACCCTGATAATCTACGGGTGCAAAGTAGTACGATCCTGTTGAATATGGTTTAACCACCAATATACATTCATTTTCATTCTCATCAAATCCAAATGATGCAAATCTTTTAGGTTGTTGACCTCTTTTTAATTTACTCCAATCGGCACAGAAATACCATCCCTCAATTTCACCTTTATCGTTGCATCGTTCAGGGCGTAGGGTTTGAATAGGCCAATGAGATACCTTAACATAGGATTTCTTGTCCTTGGATTTAACACAATGAAAAGCATATTGCCCCAACATCTTCAAATCCAATGTAACGGCACGGATGCAATCAGGTTTAATAAGCTTTTTAAATTCAATATACCCCTTTAAATTCCTATCGGATTTAACTACCTCCAAACCTAATCCATACACTAAATCTGCAATACCTTTAATTGCCGCATTGTTTGTTGGTGAACCAAGATACAAATCAATTAAATACTGATAATAATCGTTATCCTCTCCGTATTCAACCCAATGTTTATTCTTATGCTCTACAATCGCAGGTGCGGTGTAGGATGCAAATTGCATAAACGAAAAATTCTGTTTTATAATGTTATCCATTGTGGACTAATGTTTGATGTGGTATCCCAATTTTTAAATGTCTTATTGATGTTGGTAGATTCATTCGACCATGTGGCAAGGTATTCCCATAATAGGGTATCACCATTAAATACACGAATTAAGCACACATCTAAATCCTGTGCAACATCTGCAATATTGGTTAACGATGGTAATGCTACACTAATTTTAGTGCCTGTTTCAACAGGTGTTGCATTAGCCTCAACCATAGTTTTGGTATTCTTATGCCATACCTGCACGTTTACAACTCCACCACCCTCACTTGTAATAATCTTACTACCATTTTGTTGTAAGATATAAAATCCATCCTGTTGCAATAAATACGATGTTGCACCCCCTTGTGTTACATTTTCAAATGAAACAAAGGGATAGAATGAAATATTTGCCGTGGATAGATTTATAACCATCTATTTAATAAACGCAAAATTAAATTATCGTTCCATTATAAAGAAAAACCCCCACCATTGGTGAGGGTCTAACCATTCAAATATGAAAACCTTAATTGAGATTAAGCGGGTACGGTGATAACGGTCAATACCTCTGAATAGGTTTCAGCATCTACGGGGGTAGGGGCTGCCTTTTCACTACCTACAAAGGTTAGGGTATTTAATCGGGCATCACCCATCTGTGTTCCCCAAGATAGTGAACCACCAGTTGAATCACATCCCTCATCTTCACCCAATAACCAAAATTGGTCATTTCTATCCCATAGGATAATTCTCCAACGACCTTGGTTTAAAGTTTGGATGGTGTCCATATCTAAATCACCAGCATTGGGAGTTACTCCACTTGGTTTAAAAGATAGGGTAAAGGTTTGTGTGTACATGGTGTTACCATTATCACGAGAAACAGTTGGGGCAACTTCCAAGGTTGATAAACCTTTCAATTCCCAAAACCAACCTGTAACATTTACAGGGGTAGGACTCGCACCATTGTTGATTGATGTTACCAATCCACTTGCATCTTTGGTTACTACGTTACTAAAAACATAGGGTACGAAAAATGCACCACGAATACCACCCACGAATTGTTTACATGGTTCGTATCTATTAGCTAATGTATTACAAGACATTTCTATTTTTATTTATTTGTGTTTAAAAAAAAGGGGAGGGGCTTGTGTTTCCCTCCCCCATTATTCAATCTCTATTTCCTAATGAATTAAGAAATATTTAATACAACTTGTTGAGTTGGGTTAGTAGCAATCAAACCACCTGTGAAACGCATGATGATACGCACGTTCTGTGAACCATCAATATCGCTCATGTCGATAAATTTCACTTCGTTGTAATCACTCAATAAACCTGTACCAAAGTGTAGGTCTGATTTCAATCCCAATACGCAATCGGAATCGTTAAGGCCTGGACACATAGTAACAGGAATACCTTGGAAATTCATTGGCTTCTCACCAACATAGAATTGGAAATTGTAGTTACCTGCTGACAATGCGGCTTGGTAAGCTTTCATTGTGGTAGGGCCTACATAGAACTGATATCCCTCTTTTCCATACAAAGCGGCTGGAGATGCATCCAACATTGCCTGTAAACGGGCAACTACGTTTGTACCACTTGTAACACCAGTTGCAGTTACGGTAATAGCGGAGTTATCCAATAGGTAACCAACCATTCCCTCATCAGCAGTACCATTATAGAATAGGCTTGTTTTCCAAATACCTAATTCAACGGCTTGTGCAACCTCTGCTGCGGTTTGTGCCAATGCAAATTCTTCGAAAGTTGCAGGTAATTTCTCAAATGCAGAGAATCCAGCCTGTGCAGCTTCCCAAGTAGTACGCAATTGGTTCTTACACAATTGTAAGTTAACCTGCTTTTCAACGGTGGTTAAAACGTATTCGCCCAAAGTTACAGATGAAGAATCGGTAAAATCACAAGTTGCATCAGCGATTACGATGCTATTTTGATAGTTACGGATAACCTCTTTGTAAGCCACATTAGGGTGTACGGTGATTAATTCTTTTGCAAGGGTATCACCCGACAAAAGGGCAGCCGCAATGTACTTATTTGCGAACAAACCTGCATAGGTGTTCGGGTTAATAGTTGGGCCGCTAAATGCAAATTTATTTCTCATTTTTATTTAGTGTGTTTTTAATGTTTAAAATAATGAATCAAATACTCTGTCCTTAATAGACACTTCACGCTTTGCACCAATCTTGAATTTCAATTCAGTTTTGGTTTCTGCCTCGGGGCTAAACGATGCATGGGGTGCAGGTGTTTCCGCTAATTGCTTTTTCAATTCCTCATTTTCAGCAGATAACTTGATGTTTTCAGCCTTTAACGATTCGTTTGATAATTCAATTGCAGACAAACGGGCATCGATTTTAGAGAAATAAGATTCCTCCATTTCGGTTTTAGATTTAACAACCTTTTTAGGCATTGAATCTTTACCCATCATTCCTGTTTCTTCTTTTTCGATCATGTCTTTGGCTTCAACTTCCTCAATTACCTCTTCGGTAACTTCTTCTTCTTTTTCAGTTGACACCTCAACAATTACCCCCTTTTCATCGGTTTCGATTTTCATTCCGTCTTCAAGGATGTATTCACCCATTGGTACTGGGATATTACCTTCCTCGGTTACAATGAATACAGGTTCGCCAATTGCGAAATTCTCGCTATCTAAAACCACTTCACCATCCATTGTTTTCTTTTGAGCCATTTCAACCTCGATGGTTGCTTCGGCTTTACCTAAACCAAGTACATCAAGTACACGATTTAAGGTATCTTTTGCGTTGCTCATAATTGTAATACGATTAATTTATTGATTGTTGTATTTTGAAATAGAATTACAAGGCGGCATCTAATACTTTTACTGCCTTGGCTAACTTGCTATATTGTGCAATGGCATTAGTCGCTTCATCTTCAAGTTTACCCCATTGTTTAGCAGCATCCTTTTGTTTTGCTTTTTCGGATTGCATACGTCCTAACCTTGCGGCACTCTTTGCTTTTTCTAATTCCTTTAAAGCGTTGTTAATCATCAATGCCCAGTTCCCAACATCAACAGAAATTCTCTGCATTCTTGTTGCAACTTCATTACTTGAATCAATTGATTTTTTTATTTTTTGTCCAACCTCTTTTGGGTTTTCAGCAAGTTCCACTTCAAGTGAACTAACTGCATCCATAAACTTATGGAATGATGTTTTATTTTCCATTGATATAATCTTTTAAAATATTTACTATTTCATTTAACTTCACCTCATCCTCATCCACCTTGCTCATTTGTGCTGGAATTGATTTATCGGCAAAGAATCCCTCAATTGAAAATCCCTTAACCTTGCCTGTTTTTACAAAATCATTCCACAACTCATCGTTCACAATTTTCATTGCAACAAACCATGTTCCCACAGGTTCATTGAATCCGTATGCAACAGATTTATCATTGACCTCATCCACCTTTAACCACGTTTCAACCACAATTGCACCATCAACACCAAATTGATGCTCTACGGTGGTTTTGGCTTGGTTGCCACGCATCATATATAATTGTGATGCCTTTTCAATTGTAGCCTTGGAAAAGTAAACATAGAATTCCTCCTGTTTACCATTTAATTCCTGATTACGATAAATAGGTTTATTTGGAATCAATGCAGGGCCTAACAACACACGTTTTTCCGAATCCATTGTTTTGAATTCAAACTTCTGTTTGTTCAGGGCAATAAAATTGGATTCAATCGCAGGTGCTTCCACGATGGAAATTGCCTCAATGCCTGTGGCTAATTGTTGCTCATCCAATACTAATTCAACGATTCTCATTTTTTATCAAACGTATTATTTACCCAATGTTGCATTTTGGCTTATATGCCTATCCAATGATTGTTGTGATGTCATATCCTGACCTACGGCATAGGCCTTTATCGGTTTACGCATTACCCCACCAAATGCTTGTGCCAATTGTGCATTGTTGCCTATCTGTCCGCCAACGATTCCCACACTTGGGCCAAATGATGGAGTGGGTACGGATGCAGATGCATCACCACCACCGCCACCACCAAACTCGGATGGAGGATCGGGTAATTTAGTCATTGTAATTTGTCTAACCTGTGCCAACCCCGATGCAATAACACCAGCAGCCAATATAGGGCCTATCGTTCCACCCTCGGCAATTGCCTTGGATGCACCTACATAAGTATTTATAATTGCCTGTCCAACTGCCAATGATTTACCCCACTTGGATTCTGCACCCACCAAATCAATTACACCTCCCAATGCTTGTGATACTGCATCTAATGTTTGTGCCTCTGCTTTCTTTTTATTTTCCGCAGTTTGATTATCGGATTCTTGTTTAAATTTATTACTTGCTTTGTAATTTGCTAACAATTGTGCCTCTAATGCCGTGGTGTCTTTACCTGCATCCTTTGCCGCTTGTATTTGATTTTGTATTCTATCTGCCTCTAACTTAAATAATTCTTCTTGTAATTTCTTTTCATCAGTAATTGTACGCTCAATTTCCAATTGCTTTTTTTGATACTGCAAATCAATAAACGCCTGTTCATCGGATGCGGCTTTGTCTTGGAATGCCTTTACTTCATCATTGCGTTTTTTCTCACCATCAACTGCAATCTGTGTTAATTTTAATTGATGTTGTTCATCCAGTTCCTGAATTAACCGATTCTTTTCTTGCTTGGTATATTTACCACGTTCAATTTCACGCTTGGCATTTTCTAAATCTATTTCCGCTTGTTTTACTGCTCTTTGTTCCTCACCTTTTATAGATGCAATAATATTTTGTTGCTCTAATTCACGGATTTTATCACTTGCCGCTTTACGCTCTTCGGCATATTCCTTTGCTTTGTCTGCACGTTCTTTTGCCGATGCTTTTTCCTCGGAATCTAATTTCTTTTGTTCACGATTAAATAACCTACGCTTTGCCGCTAAATCTGTTTCCGCATTTGCTACATCAATAACCGCTTGGCTTACTTTCTTTTTTGATTCTTCGGTTTCACCATTTAATTTTTGGTCTAATTGTGCAGCCTTTAACCTATCCTTTGCGTACTTTAATTCCTTGGTTGCTAAATCTGTTTCGGAATCGGCAACTTGTTTTAATGCTTTCCTGCGTTCTTGTAATGTAGCATTGGTATCGGATAGTAATTCTCTTGCCTCGGCTAATGTTTTATTTTGTTGAGCTCTTGATTCCGCTAATTGTAATTCAACATCATCTAAATCTTGTTGAATTTTAGCAAGGTTTGCACCCTGTTCCGCAGCATCACTAAATAATGATGTTACCAATTCCAATCCTTTAGCAAGTCCACCAACTAATGTTGCGGCAAGTTTGGACACCGCTTGTATCAATGGATTAATTACCGCACTAAATGCAGATGTAAGTTGTTCCAATGAATCCATCCCCTCATCCGTCTGCTTTAATGCAGAACGTAAGGTCATAAATATGCCAACCAATCCAGTTAGTACCGCACCCAATGGGTTGGTAACTAATGCCATCATTGATTTACCTAAACCACCTAATGAACTTGCAACATTGCCAATAGGGCCTGGCATTGATTCAAACTTCTCCGATAAATTTCCTAATTTATCCGATGATTTTTCTACGGCTTGTTTTGTGGCTTTGCCTAAATTATTAATTGCATTGGTAGCCGTATCAACGCCACCAGTATCAACTTTTATCGCATATTTTATATCTTCCGCCATGAGTAGTATTCCCTTTTAATTATTTTCCAAAATTGTTTGTATGATGTGATGTATTGATTTCCACCTTTGGCAAGGTCTACCGATTTAGATACCCCATGCCATTCCTGACTAATTGCCAATTGTATAATTAAATTTATCATTATTGTAGCTCTACTATTAAACGCACATTATGAATAGTGATGGAATGAGATTCATTATCTTCATTCCAAAATGCAACTTGAACTTTTTGTTCCGCACCTAAATTTAACATGGTTGTTATTGTTACTGAACCATTGGTTTTGTCCAATGATGTGTATGCCAATGTACGAACACCATCAACAAAAATGGCAAATCCATCGTGTTTGTTTGCTGTTTTATCAACCGATACAATTGCCGTTAACCTAAATTGCCCCCCGTATTCGTCATAAATCCAACTATCTACCAACGAACACACCATACGTTCTTGCCCCATCAATTCATATCCCTCAAATCCAATAAATACAGGATCATCCCCAATGGTTGCCGTTGCAACGGGTGTATCATTGTAGGCAGTCATTACGGTACGCCTGAAACGATTGAACAATTGATTGGTGATAATCTTCATCCCACCCACATTTTGGTCATTGTAGGTTGTCTGTTGTGGTATGCCCGTGTAATTTAATGCATCCCATGGGCGTGAATTTGTCAATTGTCTACCTACAATACCATTCCCGATTAATGTTGCCCCACGGCTTGGGTCGGTTGTGCCATCAGTCCACTCCGCAGTATTCCCATCGGAATCCAATGTAATGGTGGTAACATCATTGTAGGTTATAAATTCAATTACGGCACGTTCGTTTAAAATATCATAATCAATTTTCTGTATCTTATAATAATTCCCTGATATATCGATAGTGTCATTTAATGATAAATTTAACCACTCCCCCACAGGAATCACCGCATCCATTGTAACGATACGGGATTTTGTAGAGTAATAACGTGATAGGTAATTTTCGTAATACAATTTAAACAATGTATTCAATGCCATATCACCTGCCAACACGTTTTCAAGGCCATACGCCAACGAATAGCTTGTTTTGGCTACTGGGCTACCTGAATAAGGTGAAACAATGGCTAAATCATAATATTGTGTTCCATTAAAATAATAAGGGAAAAATACTTGGTTATACCCTGCATAGAAAAACATCGTTAATGGTTGTTGAACGGGTTTATTATCCTTATCCAACATTACAGGAATCTGTAAATCGGTTAATCCAATTACATTCCCCACATCGTTAATCTCTCGCATAACCGATGGCACGGATATATTAAAAATTGTTTCGATGGTAAATTCCTCACGGGCAAAGTCAACTTGTGGGCTAAAATCTATCATCCCAAATTTTCTGTTATACTTTGATATAATTTCCTGATTTGCTAAATCCAACCCCTCGGCATGGCTCATCATTATTGCCTTTGGGATATCCATCTTTTGATGGGATATTTCTTTTGTATCGATATATTTTGTCCAATCCTTGGTTACCGCATTGGCATACCAATCCTCAATATTGTGAAGCTCAAATGTGGTGGCATCCACAGGAACTAATATTGAATTTGTCATTTGCATGAATGACCTGATAAAATCAACAATTTTAGTTGTAGGCATTATCCATTTTAAATTCAATAACGAATCGGCAATACCATATGGAACTTGTGTAATTTTAAATTTGGCACTCGTAATGGTTGCCCCCCATAAATTGGCATATCCAATCGTTACTTGATCACCCTGATTTAAAGTCAATGTGGTTGTTTTAGTATATGTCTGAACCAATGTATAACCAATACGTTCAACAGGATTTCCATTAACTAAAATTGCCGTGGCAAACACATTTACATAACCTGCGGTTGGTGGTGTAGGCAATGCCCCAATAACCCATTCTAATTCAATAGTATATTCCCCATTGTAGGGTACTTGATAAATATGTGTAGAGGTACTATATAGATTTAAAGGGTCTGATACCTCCGTGTTATATGGGTAAACCAAATACCCACCATTCCCAGTTACTGCGGTTTGTGCGGCTATTGTAAAACTGCCTCTTGTAACTTCAATTTTGGCTTGTTCATTGGTGTAATTCTGTACAGGCCCTGCAACACCCATCGGTGCAACATACCAATCATCAAATTCGGGTCGGTCTAATAAACTTCCGTTTAATGTGTACCCTGCATTGGCAAAACACAACTCCAACATTTTACGAATACGAATAATAGGCCGTAAATCATTAATTTGAATACCACCTACATCATCACTACCAATATTATTTTTAATCTGAAATTGACTGCTATATGTGTACCCAACGTGCCAATCAATTATTGGGTAAATGATATCCCCATTTAAAAATGTCTGTTGCCAACTATTAGTGATATTGGTTGCACTTACACTATGTTCTAATTCACTCCAATCAACATCAATCAACGTATCTTCACCGAATAGGGCAAAGGCGTTTTTTGCCTGTCCATAGAATATAATATCATATTGCCGTGCAAGTCCATTGGCGTACTTCACCCCACTTAATTCCACACATCCAACGAATACTGGCAATCCATGAATAAATATCGTTGCATCCAATTTTAGATATGCATTCCAATTCCCTAATACAATATTTTCCTCAAAGTAGTTGGAAAATACCTCATCATTAGTAGGTGAACTTGGGATGGTAAATTGTTGTGTAAAATCTGTCCGTGCCTGTGATAGGTCGCTAACATCCTTAACTTGCCGTGTTAACTTAACAACCTCATCTTGGAATAAATCAATCGGTTGACCTGCAATGGTCATTGAAAACCTAACATTCATTATCTTACGATTTTATTGATTAAGGGTTGGTTGTATTCTATGGTTAATGTGTACTGAATCAATTTATCGTTAATTCGGGTTAACCGATTAAATGTTGAATCCACTATCCGTGCCGAATACGAAATATTATTCTCATCAATCAATAAATTATCCGATGCGAATAGTTGCTGAATAATATCATTGTAAGCTTCGGGGATGTAGTCGGTATTTACCACCATTGTTGTGGTTGCATTGGTTAGGAAATTTTGTGTTTGATGAACCCCATATGTCCACGCATTAGCCATATTCTGTGTTAAGAATATTGGTTTTTGGTACGTTTCACGCTCATAATTGAATACCTTTTTTGATAGGGCATTAAATACCATTGTATCATACACCCCATAATTATTGAGGTAATGAATAGTTACACTTCCGTATTTATTTTGACACTGATAATCTATGTTATACACCTGTGTACCACCTGAATATGCAAAAGTTATGGTGGTGTCGGAGGATACTCCTGCGGCTGCCAATAATTGCACAACGTCAATCCCCTGTATATAATTGGAGGATGATGTAACTGCTACGGGTGTAACCGATGTACTGCCAATGGTTATGGAGGTAATTAGATTGGCATCATACCACACATAATAACTTGGTGTTTGTGCCGTGATGTAAAATGTGGTTTTGTCTGTGAATACCCGTTGTGTTCCATAACTATGGTTAAACCCATCAAAGGTGTATGACCACCCATTGGTTGCCAATTTGATATTGGAAGAAACGTACGAACCTGAACCCGTTGCCCATACTCCTTTTGCCTTAACGCCAAAATAACAAGCTCCGCCCGTTACGTTTGGTTTGTATGTTCCAACATCCAAGAAATCCTCGGTTAACGCTTGGTTGACTAATTTATGAATGTCAATCCACGCACGATTATTTGCAAAAGTATCGGCATCTCGTGTAATCGAATAATTTGGAGTTGCTGGGAACGATGCAGAACCATTCCAAACATAAACATCAAATAGGTAGTAAAACCCTGTTTTATTGTAGTCGGTGTCATAAGCTTGGTATATTATTGGGGACATTGCCCCCATGTTGCCCTGTGGTTGTACTTCAAATGTTAGCGACATAATTTTGAATATCTTTTTTTACTGCCTCGGTTAAGGCATTTTTAAATTTAAAATTGGTGGATACCGTTGCCTTTTTAATAAAATCAAAAGGTTCTATTCCAAAGTGTTTGATTTTTCTATTCATCATGAATCCCATTGCCTTTTTATTTGCACGGGTATTTTTTAGGAATTGTCCTGATTCGGGATCTCTTGGCCTTAACCTCTTATTCATTATCCATGCATCCATTGCACGGGGTGGAATACCTTTACCGCCTTTGAACTTTCCCCAAGGTTGCCGACCTCTACGGATTGCCTCACCATACCAATCCATTGTGATACCAAATTCCATCCCATCCACAAATGGTTTGATTGAACGCACCAAATTACCCGATGCAACATAATTTGCTTTAACCTTTTGTTTGGTTACATTTACGGGCTGCCAATCACTACCAACCTTTTTCCACTTGGCACGGATTGCAGTACGGGTATGTTTTGCCTCTAATTCCAATCGTGCCTGTGAGGCATAGAAATTAGCCATCTGTTGGGCAACCTGCTCGGTATTGGTGTATTTAATTGCCATTAGTAACAAGTTCCATCAGTAACCCAAGGGTTTTGTAATTCAATTGTAATTGATACATTGTATCCAGTTAATACATCTTGTCCACCCTCGGTGAATGGGGTGAATGCAATCGGTCTAATCCATTGTATTTGGCTGAAATATTCCTTTTCCTTGGCATACACCAAACGTGAAAATTCAACGTATAGATTTTGTAATATATGGGCATAGTTTTGATTCTCTGTATACCCTATTTCAGAATATACATCCACCAAATCTTGTTGCTCATTTTCACCTTTCAAATAGTTGGTAATATCGGCAATCAGGATATTAAAATTAAATTGCTCGGTTACATCGGTTAGGGATGCAGTTTGCATTGTAACGTGCAACAATGGATATACGGTGATAGCTTTCAACGAATGCTCATCCAATGTGCCGTGGCTATAATTCCACCCTAATTCATCGGCTATTTCCTTGAATATTTGGAATGCCGTACCTATATGGTTATTGTTCATCGGTTTTTATTAAATGATTTTTGGATTGCTTGTTTTTCCAAGTCCGCCATGTCGCTTTTGTAACAACCCCAAAGGAGGGTTTTTGAAATGGGGTATTTTGTAACAATGTCAACTCTTGTAATATCTCCCTCACATAACCAGTGGACAAAGCTAAACCATCCCCACTTTTGTTGAATACCGTATTCGGAATCTGTACCCTCGGATTCGTTTCCAAGAACTTCAGGATAGAGTTGAGTAAGTCGGCTCCGATAGTCCAAAAAAAAACCATCGCACCATAGGCAACCCCTGATGGTATCATTTTAAATTCCTCATTTATCTTGCCATTGTACGGCTCAATATCGTATCTACCACCCTGCCCCTCAATTGTAATAGGTCTGTATAGCACCGATAATGTCTTATACATATCCCCTGCCTTGTTGTAATTCTCTATATCGATAAATTCCCCTGTGGTTAAATCATCCATATTAGGCACAAACCCGTATTTAATTCCGTTCAATTCAAACTTGGATTCAAACTTTGGCTTTTCGGATAATGCCTTAACTAAAATGGCTGCAACTTTATTCAGTACATCCATAGGCATTGCCTTTACTTCCTTGATTGAGATGTTACAGAAAATTGAAACTGCCTGAATTGTCTTATCAAACTCATCCAAATCCTTTGGCAGTTGCTCGTATTCTTGCATACGCACCAATGGGATGTCATTTAAACAGGATGGTACTGATAGGGTTTGTGTGGTCATCATATTATTAACGATTGAATTTGTGTATGTTTTAATCTACATTGCAAAAACACTCAAAGGATGGATCATTATCCCAAAGACCAAATTGTGATTCTGCCTTGTCTTTTATTTGCTGGTAAGATATATCTTTTTTAAATGTACTATTTGTTTCGTGGTTAATCCACCAGTCAAATAATTCGGGTTTTTCCTTTGCGATAATTGATAATTTACCCTTACCTTTCAAGAAGCAACAATCACAATTGCCATACGGCTCATTGACCATTAAATCAAAATCTTGAACTTTCCACCAATCCAACACATCTTTTTTGGTTACCTTCCATTTAACCAATGGTAATTCAATATCCAAATCCGTTGCCTCTATCTTTGCCCATCGCCTTGGCTCATCGTATCTAATTCCGTTAAAAGATGTGTAATCAGTTACGTGAATACTTTTTAAATATCTACGTAACGTATCAATCTTCATAAATGTCGTGCAGTATCTCAATCGTTGGTTGGGTAAAAAATGCTTCTTATGTGCGATTACTTCATCAAATGGTCTGCCATCCCTTGAAGCGGTTTCATAATTTACAACCTCAAAATTGTTACCATATCGGTATTCCAACCAAACAATATTTAAATTCCAGCGTTTATCACATTCATTAATGAAATCCAATGTTTGCGGCATTTCCTTTCCCGTGTTTTGAAAAGTAACTAAGTATTCACCACCTTCATCGATTAGCCTTTTGGTCATATATGCCGAGGTTCTGCCACCGCTAAAATTTATTATATTCATTTTTCAAATATAAAAAATAATTACCTAACATCATACACGCCAAAATTCTTTTTCAGCCCAAGTGATTCCATTTCAAAGTACCTCCACGCATCGATGATGTGGTCATCACCTACGGGAATCGGTAATTGTTTACCATCTTTGCCTTTGTCCCAGCAATACCCTCTTAATTCTTTTATTAAGTTGGTTGAATCCTTTGTAATTAAATATTCCTGTGATTGCATAACCTGTATTCCATAGTTGATTGAATCCTTGCCCTTGGTAACGGGTTTAATGGATATTCCAAATCTGCGTATTTCCTCAATGGATTTAGGTTCGGCACTATCTGCATATATCGGAACTCCTTTGGGTAATATCTTGGCAATATCCGTGTTTAACATCCCTGTTCTGTAACAAAGCTCATTAACAATACGTTGGTTGTTGTATTGGTATATCTCTACAATTGCCGTGGGGTCAACTGAATAACCAAAGTCCAAACCACACCCAATTAATCGTGCCTCCTTTGGGATGGTATCAATCGTTTTGTAGTTGCTAAATATAACACCCTCTAAATTACCGATTTGCCCTAATCCGTAAACTGCCCACCAGTTACGCCAATACTCACTTGTTTCGGCTTTATCACGGGCTTTCTCAATTTCCCGAACCAATGATTCATCCAATGCCTCATTATCCTTGTAGGTTAACACAATCATTTCGGAATCTGCATCACCAATCAATTCCGTATCCACCCAAAATTCAGTAACTGGGTTGTAATCCAAATAAATAAACTTCCGTGTACGGATTGCCATTTGGTAATATGATTCCCATTCTATGTTGTTGCACTCATTGACAAATAACACATCACGCCTTGCACCCCGTAACTTGTCGGGTTGGTCGGCACTAAAAAACTCAATAAACGATTCATTGCTAAATGTATAGGTAAGGGATGATTTATTCCATTGGGAATCCCTAAACATTCCAACCATCTGCATAATTTTAAGGAAATCACGGATAGCACCACGCCTTAAATGTGGTATTGATTCCGCTACAATGCTTATTTCTTGTCTTGGGTTCTGTACTGCATATGTTATAAGCATAGGAATAATTGAAAAGGTCTTTGAACTGGATGTTCCACCCCTAACTATTCGCACCCGTTTCCGTAGTGCTGCTATCTTATTTTGTGCCGTTGTCTTTTGCAACATCCAAATTTATACCATTAAATATTGGTGTTTCTGTATTAACATCAATCTGTTGGGTAGGCATTCCAAAGCCTGAATCCATTAATTGCTTATACGCATTGACATCACCCTTTCGGGCTTTATGAATCATTGCAAGGGTAATCAAATCCTCTTGGGATAGTTTTTCCAATTCTCCCGTGATGGGATTCTTGGCATCTTGCATAACCTCCAACCACTTACGGGCAATGGTACTGCGGTTCTTACTCCCTTTGGGTCTGCCGTTTGGGTTTCGTACCTCACCAAGTTGTGCAGGTGGAATTAAGTTTTGTTCGTTTGCCATATTTGTCGAATTATTCTCGAATTACAATTTATTAATTTCTTCTTTGACTTGATTCCAAAAATATAATTCGCCATTGCTCAATAGGAATGTTGAATTACTTAATAGTTCATCAACCATAATTAACGCACATTCTTTAGCTTGATTATAGGCTTTATATTCTTTTGCTAATCCAATAGGTTGATTTATCCAAGCTTCATTTGGTGTTGTTTGGTAAAATTTTTCTACTAACTCCTTTGCTTTTTCTTGTGGTGTCATAGTTTTGATTAATTGATAAGTTTTTTAACAAAATATTCAAGGGTACTTTGATTTGTGTAATCATATCCATTAGCACCCATCGGAATAACATTAGGGCATGGTTGATATGATTCCAATAATCTTGGTACTTTTAATTGCTCGGCTATTGCATAGGTGGAGGATTGATTTCCGATAAATAACTTACATGATTTAACCAGCATTGCCATTTGTAGGGCATCATCAATTAACATCCGTTTGGGTTGCCAATGGTTACGGGCAACAAATTCATCATATTCCTGATCTAACCCCACGAATATCACATTGTAATTTTGGAGGAACGAATAATTCATGTGCCTATTTCTATACCGACTACTAAAATTAATTACAATTGAATCATTAAATTGTGGGAATGTCTGTTCAACAAATAATGCAGGTTGTGTTAAATCGGTTGCAAGTTCGGGATACACTTGGAAATGTGAACGCCTCAAATCACCACACGCTAAATTTAAACCGATGTTCCTGAATTGGTCAAAATTATAATCTACAATTTTTGAATCATGTATTGATACTTGCGAAATGTAGGGTTGTGCTTGTAACAATGGTTTAATATAGGCATACATCTCACTATTCATGCAATACCTACCACTTGGATGATTTGGAACACCATTGGATAATTTAAAACCAACGTAAAAATGCACAGGTTCACCGATTGCCTGTATAGCAGATAACGAATATAATAAATCCCCAAGGTGTCCTGATTGCAATACCGTCTTTAATCTTATGGGTTGTTCATCATCGGCAATGGTTGCCTTCTCAATCTGTAACCGCTTTAATTCGTTGTTCATTTACTTGGTATAAATTGTGGTGTTCTTTACAATACTGGTAATTGGCTTCACCTAACTCCTTTAATAACGCTTTATCGGCTAAATATTTATCCAGTATCGACCAATCGTTATTCTCTACAAAAATCACACCTTTGTTTTTTCTATGGTTGGTGTATGGTTCAACGGCACTTACAAAAATGGGTAATCTATATGCCGCAGCTTCAATAATCTTCAATTCGGATTTATACTTATTGAATGATGTCTTTTCTAATGGTGCAATAGCGGCATCCATAAATGCGTAATACTTACCATAATTCAACACATTGACACCCTCACCGATATAGAACCATGTCGGGCGTTCCTTTTCACCCGTGATATAGTATTCCATCATCTGCGATATTCGTTCCATTGGTGCATACCCAGCCAATAAGAAATTACATTGATTGCGTTTCAGTACATTGGATAACTGATTCTCTAATAACTTCACATCATATAGGTGGGATGAGCCTGTAACATAGCCAATTGTAAAGGGATGGGCTGCCTTGGCGTTCCATTGTGGTTCTTCCAAATCCAATGCGTTGTGTGCGATGTAAACATTTGGGTTGATTTCTTTTGTTTTCTCTGCCAATTGGGGCGTGGTAACAATTACTGCATCGGCTGCCTTTATGCATGATATTACCCCATCCTTTGCCTTTTTCTTGTATGAGGAATAGGCAGGGTTATGTTTTGGAATAATCCAATGGTCATCATTATCAACAATGAATTTGACACCGTACTTTTTACAATCTGTTATTATTTTGGTATTGAATCGCAGGTAACGTGATATTACAATAGCATCGTAATCCTGAACCTTTACCGCCTCAATTTCAGGTCGGGTGATTGCAAATGTTACATCCAATTGTTGATGGAAACGAATCATTGCCCATGGCATTGCTAAACGATGGTAGGTAACGGCACTCATGCCATCCATTATGACTAATACTTTACTCATGTGATGTTATTTGTTTGGTTATTAAACATATTTAAATCGACATGATTTTGACTTGCGATATATTTGAATTACTGCCGTTGTATAATTAAAATTTGTTGATTCACATGCAATTTTTAAAGAATCAAATACAATACCAGTCATTAAATCTATCGTTGCCTTTTGATTATACTCCGTGATATTTTTTGATGCAGCCATTTTTTGTTTTTCACTACCTTTCTTTAATCCAATCCTCACTGCATGTTGTGTATTTTCTTTGGAAGTTACCCACTCCAAATTTGAACAATGATTATTTAACTTATTGCCATCTATATGATTCACTTGTGGTTTATTGTATTGATTTTCACAAAATGTCAATGCCACTAATCTATGCACATTGTATCTTTTGCGTATTCCATTTTGACATAATTCAATATTATAATACCCTTTGATTATTTGCGTTTTAATTATTCGGCCAGTGCTAATGCGTTTTACATCTCCATTTTCGTAGATTGTATATGTGCCTTCATATCCAATTAAATCTTTATATTTCATATTGTTTACTCTTGCGGACTTATTGGAATGTACATCCACCATTCAATGTTCTGTATGTGTTCCTCTGTATGGTAATCAAACCAATCATCCCCATCATAATATGCAATGAATTTATCATCGTGAATGGTGGATACCAATACAGGAATCCCCTCCGATGGTAATTGTGTTGTAACGTGTCTATATGCTTTGCTCATATTTTTACGGGGTTAAACCCTTGTTCAATTAATTTAAAATATGTTGTTTCTTGTTCTTGTAACGATTCACAATTAATCTTTACAGGAAATATAGTTTGCTCATTTTCTAATTCTTCCTCATCATCATTTGTTGCCTCAATCGGTAAATCCAATCCCCAATGTGCCAATTCCTCAACATCCCATTCATTCGCCAACGCATCCCAATCGTGTTCACCATATCCGATATTATCCTTAATGGTAATAGCTTTTAATTTCTCTACTGGGGTATCCTGTGGTAATATCTTACACGGCACTTCCTTAATGCCCAATTCCAAACAGGCATTTAATCGCATATTCCCTGCAATCACAACCAATTCCCCATTATAATCCACGGCAATAACCTCCCTCAATTCCAACATTTCAGGATCATCCTTAATGGATTGTTTTAACTGCACGAATTTGTGGTCTTTCACAAACCTTGGGTTTTTAGGTAACCCCTCAATTTGCCCCTTGTTGTTGACTAACTTGGTTATGTGTACTAATTCCTGTTTCATATTCTTTTACTTTTAATTGTGCCTCTTGTTTCGTGTCATACAATCCACGCCTTAACCCCTTATACCACACCGCAAAATACCATCTATCACACCAATACGATTTTGTTATAATTGGTTTCTCCATTCTATTGGTAGGTATCCCAAATGTAATTAAGGTGGTTTATCATTTCTTGCCATGCCTTGGGGTTGCAATGGCAGGGATGGTATATTTTTTTACGCTGAAATAAACGGGTGTACATCTGTGCAATGTGATTGGTTTCATCAGGCATAATTTCGGTGCTATTTTTATCCCTAAATGCAGTCCACCAATTGTACTCCTCCTCCGTCATACATAGGGGTTGCCTCCGTGGGAATAATGCATTTAACTTATTCTTACGTTCATCGCATCCACAATCCTCACCCGCCACAAATTTTACTACCTCTTTAATCCCAGTCGCTTTCGTGAACTTCTCCACCGAATCCCCCAATCCTTGCGATGGTTTCTTCGTCTGCTTTCTGTTGTATGTATTGCTCATATAATTCTTTTGAATGTGTTTTAATGTGTTGTTTTGCGTTTTTTAAGGTGTTATAAACCGATGTAACTGTTATGCCTGTACGTTTCTCAATTTGCCGTAAACTATGCCCATAGACAAAATACAATTCCAAAATCATTTGGTCATATTCATGCATCGTATCTATTACCTCCTTAATCCGTTGCATTAATTGTTGGTATCGGTATTCGGATTCTTCGGGGGATTCTATTGGGTTAAATTGTGCTTCGTGATCATATACCTTATTTTCGGCACGATATACGTTAATAACTGCTGATTGTAGGATTTTAAATATGTAAAATGTATTCACCCCACCTGATGGTGTTTCTAATCGTTGCAATGAACCCTCTGTTTCCTGTATTTCGGCTAATTTTAAATACATATTCTGAACACAATCGTCAATATCCCCCCACCTTGCACCAAGGTAATTAGCCATTTTACGCCATTTGATTTCATCCTTTGCTATAATTTCAAGGGTTAACACCTTTTTTGATTTTGCAAAATAACAAATTTATTTTAATGAATCATCAATGTGTTGTAAAACTTTGAATATTTCATACGCCACTTGTGGTACTATGGCGTTTCCATATCCTTTGATTGATTCTTGTCTCCACTTTGAAAAGGTAATTCCGTCCAATTTGGTGGGAAGCCCATCATCTCCGCTACAAATCGGGGATTGAGATGGGAAGTTGTACCACCTGCTACTGCTATACTCAATTCGTTTATTTTGTGTTGTTGGCTTGGACTGTTCTCTTTTTGTTTCGCATCCTGGCAAGTTGGAGTCGGTAGCATCCCCATTTTCACAGTTGTTGTTAAATCCGTTTGCCTTTTTTTGCCTTTTTCGTCTTTCCAATAATTTCCCATCCATATCCATCCATCCTTTGGTTCGTAGTCCATTTGCATCACTGACGGTGTAGGCAATAAACCAAACTCTATCTCTTCGGTGCGGTGCATTTTTGGCACAAGCTGGAATAATAAACGGTTGAACTTCGTACCCTTGAGCTTCCAAGTCAAGGCACACCTGCTCGAATACCAATCCGCCATCAATATTTGTGATACCAAAGACATTTTCTGCAATGACATATTTCGGTTTAATTTCTTGTATTGCTCGTAGCATTTCGCCCCACAAGTAGCGTTCGTCTTCAGTTCCTTTTCTTTTTCCTGCAAGGCTGAATGGTTGGCATAGTTACGGGAAGCCACCTGTGAGGATGATATCATCGTTCCTCCAGTGGCTTCCAAATCTCCTTGTAAGTTCAGTGTTAATTGTGTCATAAGTTAAAGTTGTTATATCTGTATGATGATAGGCATCAGGAAAATGATATTCTAATATTTTATTGGCAAACGGATTTATTTCACAACTCACATAATTCTTCCATCCCATCCATTCTGCGGCAAGATCGAAGCCTCCCAAGCCACTAAATAGTGAAAAATGTATCATTTTAAATATTCTGTTACTATTTTCATAAATTCATCAAACGAATGTGCAATGGTGTATTTATACCCAAAGAACTCCGCTTTCTGTTGGAAATACTTTTGGTTATCCGATTGTTTGCCCTTATCCGTTTTCATCTCAATCCATAATCCATGGAATCCGTGATGTGGGTACATTAGGAATAAATCGGCTACACCTGACATCTGCCCCTCCGCTTTCATTATTTTAGCGGTTATTGCTGAACGCTTACCACCATTAGGAATTGAAAACAATATCATATCAGGGTGTTCGTACCTAAACCACTTAACACAATGAATTTGGAGGGAAGATTCTAAATGCCTCATTTTTTGTAATATCTAACCAAGCTTCTAATTAAATCAATTAGTAGGTACAGGAATACGAATACAACAAACCCACCCAGTACAAAAATTAAGAGGTAGTCCAACATAAATTTAAGGATTGTCATTGTTCAATTCTTTAATGTGTTTAAAAATCTTGTCCAATAATTCTAATAGATACTTTTGATTGTAATAGATTAGATTGGAATTAGTGTCGGTTTTTGTTTCGCCATCCTCGATGACAACTTCCGTGTTTTTGTGTTTAACGATTATTTTCATAATAAAATCTCCTTAATTCTGTTTATCTCATACAATATTTCCTCCCGTGTAATTTCGGGATGTGCATTGATAATATCGGTTAAAATACCAAGGTACTTAATCACCTGCATTTCATCATCCATTGCATACCTGTTGGCGTGGTCAATAATTTCCTGTGCATCAATAAAACAAGTTGATTCAGGCGAACACGATTGTATTTCCTGAACCCAATCAATTAATGTGTGTATTGCAGTCATTGTTATACCTCCCATGTTCTTACTTCATCCCTAACTTCCGTTTCCTTCCGTTGGCGTTTTTCCCATAGATACCCACGCAATTCAGGGTAATCCTGTTGTAACTTTCGTGATGCCCGTGTAATTACCTCCAATTTACCCAAGTTACCAGCGGCAAGATGGTTTAAAAATTCCTCACCTGTAATGTACTGCACGGGTTCGGGGCAATAGAAATGAAAATACTTTGCCAATAATTGATTGTTGGAATCCCGTGTTTCAGGGAATCGGGTTAAAATGTCTCTTACCTTGTCGACCACTCGTGGTGAAAAGTAACTTGATGTGATTGTTTCTACTTTTAACATATCGATTAAATATTGTTTTTTGTGTTTATGTATATTGCAAATTTAGCCGCTCCCTCTAATGTCTTATCCTGTTTGTTCTTATCGGCAACCAAAGTCAATGTTTCATATATTGTTTTGGCGTATGGGTTGCGATTCAAACCTTTCAGGTGCTGGATGTATTTTTGTTCGTAATTAGATACCCAATCCATCATTTGGTACACTTCGCCTTGATCAAAATTATCCTCTACCAATCCACGTTCTACCAATCCCTTAAAAACAATGTTCATTACCATCAATGATAACATTTCCATCTTTTGGCTATACCATACATTTATCCAAGTTGTAGTACACCGTGAAAAGTTATTTTGGAATATCTTTTCCATTTCATCGGGGGATGGCAGTTTTGGGGTGTATTCACGTTTATTTTCCACCCGTGGTATCTTGGTATGGTTATCCTGTATATATTCGTTTAGAACGCCACAAATAAAGTTAAATGCAAACTTTGATGGGGCTTTGCGACCTGATATTACAAATTCTTTAAATGCGTTCGGAAATATTGCCGCATCATACTTGCCATATTTCTCCAATACCATTGGGTAAATCATTGATGTTAGGTCGATGTACTCCATTCCAGTTAATGCACAAAATTTAGTAATGTGCAAATCGAGCATCTCGGGGGTTATGTCTTTTATAAACATGGTTCAAATATTATTGATTTGTAATGATTTGTAAAGTGTTATTTAGTGAATGACCGATTTCATTAGTAAGCTTGTTTATTTTATCCATTAGGATGCCGCCCATATTGGATGGTTCTACCTCATCCTCAAATCTGCGTTGGTTTAGGTAGGTTGAAAAATGTGGGATGTATCTTTTTTCTTTTGCGGAACTTTCTTTTTTAAATAATGGTAGATGCTTTTGTATTAACTGGATATCCTCCACTTTCAATTTCCCCCACGTTTTCCGTGCTGCGGCCTTTCCCTCTTTTCTTGGATATGCTTTCCAACATAGTTCAAAAAGTTCATCCCTATCATACAATCGCCCTGCGATAGTTATATAATTATCTTTATCTAATTTATTATTATAACTATTATTATTATCTATGGCGGATTTTTGCACCGACCCTCCGTGTAAATTTGCACCCACCCCTCGGGGTATTTCTGCACCCACCTCGGTGCGTTTTAAATGCGTAGGGTAAATTCTGCGTTGTATTACTTCCTGTTTATCATTTCTAATAATTTCACGATAAATGTGTTTCTTTTCCTCCAATTCCGCTAAATCACGTTTAATACAATCAATACTCACGTTCAATAGGTTTGATAATGTTTGGTTGCTTGGGTATGCGTAACCTTGTTTTTTCGCCATACCTGTGATAATCCCAATTAATATTGCTTGTCGGGGTGTTAATACTTCCAACAACTCGGTTGGAAATATTACAAAATAGTTTGTTTCTTCCATAAATAAAAAACCCTATACAAGTATTAAGTGGTCAGCCTTAATACCCATATAGGGCAAAATCTTTAAACTTAACGGCCTGACCTCCGTTGTTGTTAGCAATACGAATATACGAAAATAATTTTATATTTGTACCGCAGTCGTTAAACACATCCTTCTAAAATGTAAACAAAAATTATCAAACGGACTGACTGATGCCGTTACAAATTGCAGCTCCTTACGGGGCTGTTTTTGTTTATAGAAATTCATTATATTTGTGCCGATTGTTTTCAAAATTATCCGTTCATAGATTTATAGGGGGTGTAATAACCCCCTATTTTTTTACCATTTTATCATTTTGACTAAATGCATTTTTCAATCATTGTTTAACTTCTTTGCATTCCTTTCCGCTAATTTCATTTCCTTAAATTGCATAAAGCTTGTCATTTTTTTACCATTATCTTTTGATTCACTTGGTATCAATTCACGCAAATGCGATAATTCCCATTCCAACAAATCTTCTCGTTTACACCAATGATTAACTTTTCTTGTTTCCTCCGCTTCATATCGTTTAAAAATATCAATTAAAGTTAATATTGGTATAGATACACTCATTGAATCATTCTCGTTTTCATTTAATGCTAATATGCTTAATAACATACCCTCTGATATCAAATGAATTTCTTTTGGATCAATTATATTTTTCATAACTTTTTCTTCAATTGGATACTTACTGCATTAGGTTTATAGTTGGCAACTGGCATTAATTCACCATCATCGGTTACAATCTGCAATCCCTTTTCGTATTGTTTAAACGCATCCTGATAATTACCCTCCATCTCTTTTAATTGTTCTTTTAATTGGATGTATTCAGGGATGTGGTCATAGGAATACCGACCTCCAACACTACCTACCTTAATTTCATACCCACGGTGTTGTTGTCCATTGTATCTGATTGCCTCATCCATTGCCGCCTCTTTTAACGCATTTATAGCATCATTTAAGGCATTTTCTACCTCTTTTAGGTCTATGTATGTATCAAATGGTGAGATATTGCCCTGTATCGCATTATACAGGGTTGTGTTGATTGTTTCAATTATATTGTTGCTCATGGTTAGAATGGGGGTTCATCGTTAAACAATGGGTGTTCTGTTTCCGATTTCTTTGGTTCGGTTTTACTTGTTGGATTAACACCAGTCATTACCCACTTTTCAAATAATTGTGCTAATGGTATAATCTCATTAATCTCCATCTTGCCGTGGTTGATGTAAATATCCGTTGCAACCTTTAACACACTCATCCGTGAGATACGAGCTTCCTTTTCGGGGTCGGCTGCCTGTGGTTTCCATCCACCTTTGCCCTGTTGGTTCATTGCAGGTTTAATTGTGTAGTACAATTTGCCGTTTACATCCTTACTGGTGATGGTGTAAGATGCCTCATCCCCTACCTTGAATTTGTTTTGCTCGGGTTCTTTGGACATATATTGTCCACTATCCCCATTGTCGAATACAATCTCAAACTTGTAGAATGTGCCATACTGTTGTGAATCCCATTTGCCGTTACCACTAACTTGGGTAACTTTTGCTGATTTAATTGTTTCCATTTTATTTTGAATTAATTGGTTTTTGCCATGTTAAATTTGTCCATACCCTGTAATTCAGCTTGGTAAGGATCTCTATTTTTTTTTCAATTGATAATTCGTGTTTCTTGAATTTAAACTTCCAAGTTGCAATGGTGTAATAATTCTCACCCATCAACACCTCCAATTCAGTATTGGTGTACTTGGTAAATATCTCTCTTAATGCCGAATCCGTGTCAATCATATCGTTTACAAATATACTTTTTATTTTTAGAATATACAAAATTATATCAATCAAATGTATGAAATTGTGTAAGATAACCCCACCAATGGTTACCATCTTCATCCTCTACAATTCCACGAATTAATCCAGTAGGTGAAAAGTCCATTCCCACCCATTTCATTTCCTCGCTATCGTTTGTATCCAAGTGCGTATAAATGATGGATGTTCCCTTTGGCAATCCCATTGCCCTATCAATACTTAACTGCATATTTTACTTTTAATTTAGTTTTAAAATCTTTAATCGCATCGTGTAAACTCCAATCGTATATCATATACTTTTCAGAATATCCACCATCGGTTATTACATAGACATACTCCCTGATATTCTCCAACCATTCCATTTTCCATTGTAGGGAATCTTTTTTCTCGTAACGTATCATTTGTTACCTCCTTGTATTTTGTTTATTACGAATTTTGCGCCACAATAAAAGGCAAGTCTATCATTTGCCCTGTTAGCATATTCAGAATCAGGAAATTGTAATAATCTCTCTTCTCGTATCTCCTCCTCACTTGGTAGTTCAATGGGTGTTAAATTTCTAACAACCTCGTTAACATCTTCAAATGTTATTGATTCTAAAAATACTTTTTGTAAAGCATTTACAACTTGATCCTCTGTGTATAGTTTCATGATAATAGTTTTCCCCTATACATTCTTTTGGTTTCACAATGGATGTGGTTCATCACTTGGTTGTAATTCTTGACTGGTTTGTCTTTCTCAAACTCGTAGGGTGTAGCTTCGGGCGTATCTACATATCTTTTGCGGCTAATCTTTGCCCATAACTTGCTCAATAAAAAAGCAACTGGGAGGCTCATAGGATATAGTATTAAAAATTCTATTGGCAACATAATCAATATTTTACTTATTAGCAATCTTTTGTTGAACCTGCATACCCAAATTGAATAATCGGGAATGCGAAAAATAATAGTTTGAATTGTCTATGTACACCACATAGAAATCTCCTGAACCATTCCACCCGTAGGTAGGATCGTTCTGTACCAATTGAATAAATGATTCTTTTGGTAGTAAATCAATTAATGCAAAGGCTTCCTGTGCCGTGCATAATATTTTTATTGTTGTTTCCATATTCGTTTAATTTAAAGGGTGCAATTAAGCACCCTTGATTTGTAATTGATAGATTTCATTTGTTTCCATATACTTGCCAAATATTTTGCCTGTTCTTTTTGAAAAAGGCAATAAGCCAATTTTGAAATGAACTAAATACGAAGATTTACGCTCTTGGTAAATTGTAGCGTCATAAACCTCATTTGTCAAAGTGTTAACTACTTGAATTGTGATATTGTTTCCGTGTTCCATGATTCAAATATCATATTTTATTTTGTAAAAACAAAAAAGATAGGACACTTTTTTTAGTGAACGTATCAAAATGTTTAGTAAACGAATGAATTATTTTAGATTTTTCAGCATATCCACCAATTTTGGGTGGGGATAT
>Ga0129333_10000522_pt1 | contig 31782 bp, 16 predicted proteins | sample CPB6_08_DNA_FD_94474 | JGI IMG/M metagenome (GOLD analysis project Ga0129333, IMG submission 94474) | Freshwater to marine salinity gradient microbial communities from Chesapeake Bay, USA - CPBay_Sum_0.6_0.8_DNA | ecosystem: Environmental > Aquatic > Marine > Coastal | place: USA: Chesapeake... | reverse complement strand
GTCTTCGTACAGGTCACGGCGGATGTCGCTGCCTGTGATGTCTTTGAAGTACGCTTGGGTTGTGAGCCACCCAAACAGTACCAGCGTCATCACCAAATCGTCGTTGTGGTTGTCTTCGGCTTCGTAGGAGTCGCCTTTAGCCACAAACGAACAGAACTCGTCCACCACACCAAAGTCTTCAACAATCAGTTTGGTGTCTTCAATCAAATTTTTGAGAATGGCACACCCAATACGCTTTACCGCTGTGGATGTCTTGACACCTTTCATAGCCGAGCCACCGCGTCCGAATCCGCCGTTCACCACTTGCCCCTTGCGTCCCTGCATCTGGACATAGATGATATTGTCGTATTCCATATCGTCGTGGAGAATGTCTGCTATCTGCTGCCCGATGTCGTTGATCTCTACCAGTACGAATGCGTTGTTGTACTGCCGTGCCACAGGGTAAATGGCATTAGGATACAACATGGGAGCCAACTGATTGTTGCGGAAGGTGGCTACCAGCCTGTACGGCATCTGTGTAACATCTATAACAGTGAACGCATGGTAGTCCTGCCCCACACCACGAGAGGTGTCCACCACAGTCACATACTTGTGATCGGGTTGTGGCTTGGCGTATACCCGTAGCCCTTCACTATTGAAATATTCAGGGGTGCGATACACAAGACACTTTAGTTTTTCAGGATGGATCAGAGTGTGAACCGATCCCAAGAATTCGGTTTCAAACTCGGTGCGGAACTGCTCTTCAGAGGTGTTGGCAATGGTTTGCTTTTTCCACTCCTCGTCTCGTCCGGGCACATCGCTCCAATGCACCTCAATCGGGTAGTACTCGTTCTTGCCTTCTTCGCCTGTTCGCTTGTTGGCATTTACCCACAGGCGGTAGAACATGTTCAAGCCCTTTGGGGTTGACACAATAATCACTTTGGTTTCTTTACCGCTTGTGATGGTGGGATACACAGACGAGAAGAACTCTTCAGCAACATTCTGTGGCACATACGCAAACTCGTCCAACATGATGCAGTTGTACGAACCACCACGAACAGCGGATGATGAAGTAGCCGCAGCAAGCACTTTAGAGCCGTTTTCAAGCACGATTGAGCCTTTGTTCCACTCCACCACACCCTGCTGCAACCATGTTGGCAGATACTCATAGGCTAGTTTCAAGCGACCCAATAGTTCGCGGGCTGTGGCTAGTTTGTTGGCTAGGATAGCCACACTCATATTCTGATTGAACAGGATGTAGTGCAGCAAGAACGAAATCATGGTTGTGGATTTACCGCTCTGACGAGGCATCTTGCAGATCACGAAACGGTTCTTGTGAACTGCCTCAATCATGTCTTCTTGGAACTCATACGGTTCAAACGGAACCAAGCCCTTGTCCAGCGACACAATTTTCACATAGTGCTTGATGAAATATAGAGGGTCTTGAGAGCATTTCACATACTCCTCAATCTGCTTGGGAGTAAAGTTGATATTGACTCCAGCCGCTTTCAGGTTGGAGTTGCCGAGATACTTTTGACTCTTGTTCATGTGCCGCCCTCGGGCTGTACATCAATAAATGCTTTGGTGCTGGATCGTGCAGAGTTTATGATGTCTTGTAGTTCACGAGTTGATCCCACATAGATGGCATTGTTTGTGGTGTGGTTGTTGGTGGTATTGTTTTCGGTCTTACGAATCGTCTTTACTTTGTCGTGCAAGTCTAGCAGATCACGATTAGTTTCTGAAAGGGTCTTTATCATTTGGGCTACCACTTCATACGCACGAGGAGAATCGCCTTCTTGGGCTACGGCAATCACACCGTCTAGTGCGTTTTTGCCTGCTTCCACCAGTTCACGCAGATTCTTACGAGCCGTCTCGTAGTCGTGTGTAAGGTCTTTTGCCAAGCCTTCATCAGTCAGGGGCGGTGTTTGCACCTTGACCATAGGCATCGGTGCAGAAGGCACAATGGCTACGCTGTCTGCTGTGTTTCCAACCCCTAGAACGCTTTCAATATGAGAAAACCCGTCACTCATAAATTATTCCTTTATCCTGTAGTGCCTGTTAGCCCTGTTGTTCCCAACCAATCAACAGTTACACCATTAGCAAGTGTTGAACCATTTTGATACTCGTAAATTTTGGCAAAAGGCGTGTAGTTGTACTTAGCAGAACTTGCTCCACTTGGTCCGCTTATCCCTACAAACACTCTTGAATTTATTCCAGTCACTCCTGCTAGGGTGTTTCCTGCTGTGAAACTTGGGAAGTAATTAAAATCGTAAATTTTAGCATCGGTTTTTCTGATCTCGTTGTAACTACGAACATTACCGAAGATATAAGACTTCATCGTGAAATTTAAAGTAAATATGATGCTTCTTCTACTCTGAAAATCTCCCTCATAGTCTTCTTCGGAAGAAACAGAATTCAAATAGATTGGGACATCTATTTTGGTGTTGACGCTATCAAAGTTTATAGTGGTAACAAACTCTGGAGAAAAGTATGGTAGAATTTGTTCTATTATCTGAAGTCCATCGTCCATGTTTCTAACATAAACATACAAACCGAAATCAATATTGTATGGAACTTCAGCAAAAGAAAACTTGACTCCTGTTTGTCTAGTATCACGAACAATATTCCGCTGATTGCTGTTTCGCTTACGAGCAGGATCGTATGCAAAACCTGTTATTTCAAACGCCATGCGTGGCAAGGTAATCTGCATCGGATTTTGTAGATACGGATCTCCTGCAAGACGCACCTTATATTTTTCTTTTGGAGCGTATGCTAAAGGAACCTCAATATATTTTGTGTTATTGTTTTCTGTTCTTGCTATTCTTACCTGATTAAACAATGCACCAAAAGCAATAACCATTCTTCGGATAGATTGATTATAAAACTGTGTAAACATCAGTACAATCCTTCAGAGAACGGATCTTTCTCGGTAAAATCAAAAATGTTATCACGATTGGCTTCCAAGTCAATTGCCTCATTGTCTTGGATGTTTGCATTTGTTGTGAGCGTATCTGTATTAGAAATGGTTGTTATTGCATAAGAAGCACCACTAGTTCTTCCTATAACGGTGTCACCAATATCAAAACCGTTTTTACTTGTTATATTAACAGTAAGATATTTAATAGGAGTGGCATCCGATGTAACTGTGTACGCATCAACTCGTCCAACCGCATGTGGAGTTGCTGAAGAACCAGCATAAACTTCTTCTCCAACAACAAAGGTTCCGCTTCCTGCTCCTAGAGTGAAGCGTTTCTTGTATGTTGCAACCGCTTGAACCGCAGAATCCATTTCAGTCTCACCTGTATCAATTTCTTCTTGTGTGTACTTGAATGCTTCACAGTACAATTTAAAAGAATATCTCTGACCTAGAGGATAGAAAGGATTGTCGTGTTCCACATACTTAATTTCAAATAAGTTGTAAGGATAATCAAAATAAATCAAATCGCCTTCGCGTGGGCGACCAAGATCACGAATTGAAGTATTGTGAGACATTACTTCTAGGAAACGACGCTTTGATACTACAAAGGTACAGTTTTCACGAATATCCAAACCAAACCGAGTCATGTCGCTTTCTCCGTCAAACCCTTCTGCATTTTCTAAATACATTTCAATACGGTTTGCGTCTTTAAATTTGGAAACCTCTTCTCCCAAAATCTTGTCTTCTGTTACTGTTTCTCGTGGAATGTATACCATCTCGTGACCGTGAATCTTGATAGCCTCGGTCGTGAGGGATTCTAGTAGGTTCTGCTCGCCTACATTGTTCCTGCGAAAATACGGGTTTACTGCCATGCTTTAGCCTGTGATGAAATCGGGTGGCAACTGATACTTGAGTTGCACACTCTCTTCTAGTTTTTCTATTTCTGCTTGTGCGTCTTCGTAGATTTTAGAGCCGTTGAATGTGACATTTCCAGGGAGAGGCATACCTTCATACTTTGACAGATTGATTCCCCATTGACGCTTGATTAAAGCAATAGTATACTTCTTCAGAAAATTATCGTTATAAATCTCGGTTGCTGTTTCTGGATTGTTGGCTGAATATGCTTCAATCATCAAATAATTTCCAGCAATCAAATCTCCACCAGTAGCATCAATATACAATCTGTTGTTTACTTTGTTGAACCTAACTTGTTTTTCTGGGTCAAGCAACTGCTCCAGCATCTCAATATATTGCATGGTAGACACATAGTAGTTGAGATTGGTTTGTCCTGTTCGCAAACCATAAAAATCATTTAGAGCCAACTGATACCGAATATTAAATATGTTGTGGGTGGAAATATTGAAGCCCATGTGAAAAATTCTGTTGATAGTCATTATAGACGGATCAACAGGATTAGTATCAATCCACTTTCGTGTCACATCGTCGTTTGTCAGTTGATACTTGTAATACATTTTCATACCACCATCATGGTGATACTTGGCAAAATACTGTAGGGCTTCGTCAATACGATCCTCAATTTGAGAATCTTCCACATTAACCTCAATCATTGGATGACCAAGTGCCCGAAGGCAGTATTCTTTTAGTTGTTGACGGGTTTGTGGAACAGCCATACAGTCTCCTTTTCAAGTATTTAGGAGATGTGCAGTGTCGCTATTCTCCCTTTTCTTTCTTGAGTCTCAAAAGTAGATGAGCAAGTTGAGACTCTCTTTCACACCACTCGTCACAGCAACTATCGTGTTTTGACAGGTGTAAAGTATTAACCCCATCGCTTATGTAGTGCTGCTTTCCTTTTTCATATACTCGTGTAGTAAACTCTTCAAAAATGGTATAATCAGAGCAGACTTTTAAAAAATCTTCAAACTTGTACTTTCTTCCGTTGAGTACAATATCACTGGTTCCATAATGAATAAGAGAATATTGCATGAATTTTTATGGCTCAATCAAGTACTGGATAGAACTCATTAGAATCAACTAATGGTCTTCTTTTTGCTTTCTGTTCTGGTGCTAGTGGGGCAAACCCAAAACCAAAAGAAGCAACCTTTGAAGAGTATGCAGATGTCATGGTTTTTGCTGTTGTTACTGCCGCTATGGTTGATTTAGAATTTATATCATTTTTTATTACTTCTACCTCACTAACTGCACCAGAAAAATAAGAAACAACATCTTTGTACAGGTTTTGGAAAGCAGCAGTAACAAACGAATACGGAACTCCACTATCATTATCCAATATTATGACTGGAGCCGTGCTACCAGCCACAGCAATACCGTCGTAAAGAGTTCTCAAATATGAAATATTTGTTTCTGTTGGGAGATATGTAAAAGATTGTGGATATGTGGTTCCGGCATAGAGCCTTGTGAAGTCTCCGTTACTAGCAGTGGTTCCTCTCATGGTAGTCACCCCAAGCATATAGCGAAGAGTTGTTTCTAGCAAATTTGAACGAGAGTTCTTTAGTTGTTGTAGTGTTTTTTGGTGAGTGACTGTTAGTGGTTCAACACACGAGTTGGTTCCGTAACTAAAGATATAACCAGCACTAGCACCCTTTACTGCATGACCACCGCAAACTCCGTTTATGGATGGTCGGTTTAAAGCGTTGAGAGTTGTTCCAGAAATATTACTCAGATACAAAACACCATTGTCTGCTTGGTGAACAACTGTTGAAACTATCTTTTCTGGAACATCGCAAGGAAACAGAGAAGTTCCAACAGGGCCATCACCACTCAAATAATAAGTAGTGTAGAATCCAGACTCTTGATGTGATGACGGAACAGCCGCAGATGTTCCGTGAGTGAATCCACGAAGAGCATTAGAAACAGTTCCACCGTTAATAGTCAAATCGTCAATATATCCTTTGAATGGTTTCTCTCCATTTGGCCCACCACCAACAGCAAAAGAATACTGTGGAGAATTTCTGAGACTGCCTGTGAAAGATTGTTTGGAAGTTCTATTTCCGTTCCAATATGTGCTTACTGCTGCTGAACTGCCTCTGTTTTCGTAAGCAACAGCAAAATGATGCCACTGATTCAAAGTACTTGTAGTAATTCCACCAGACGGAGATATGGCAATACTGTTGTAACACCCCGAAGTTGTTAGATCTGATGTGGTTGCAAAATCAAACCAAAACTGACCACTTGATCTGCTTCCTCTAAATTCTATTTTATAAGAATCCCAAGTAGAACCAGAAATACTGGCAATCTTTGACAAAAGCAGCGGATCGTAATTTGCGGATGGAATATTTTCCAAATACACAAAACCAGATATCAAGTGATAAGAAGCAGTTGTCCAACCTGGAAGAGTTAGTGCTGCGGTGTTTGCGTCCAAATCTAAATAAGAGCCTTTGAATTGCATACACCCAACACCAACAAAAGAACTACCAGAAACACCTATTGAAGTGATAACAGGATTGTATCCAACATCAGGAACACCACCCGGATTGTACGAGTTTACAACTGTTGGTGTGTATGGTGTTTGAAAAACATAATCTCCACTTTTCATGGTTCCATATGCGTTTCCGTTTATAGTTTGTTCGGTTATAAAAGGAATAGAATATGAATTTTGAGATTGAGTGATGGTGTCCCCTGTGACTTCTGTTGGCTGAATTCCTTCAGCACCTCCGATTGACAAACCATCAATAATTATAAAATTAGTATTCGTCTGTATTGTATCTGGTGTTTTTAGTATCTGAGTCTCTTCTTGATCGTCTAAAAAATAATAATCGTAAACATCAGAATCAACAGCGTAAAAATTACTACTGTTGTAATTTTTTGTAACAGAAACTACTTTACCATCAGTTTTGTTTACTTTTACTAGACTTTTTGCCATTTTTATTTCCAGTTTAGCGTACCCAAGGGTATGTAGAGAACCATCCTGTATTAGATGTGTTATTTACTAGTTTTTGAGCAAGCACAGTATTTGCAGACAGTATAGGCTCAAGAACTAATTTTCCGTAACTGGTAGCGGTTCTTGCTGCTGTCGTTCCTGCGTCAACAGCAATAGTCGCAGATGTTCCGTATGATTCCGATGCCGTTGTCATTATCGGAATGTTCCAGAAGTTTCCTCCACCAGACCATCCCATATTCTGTAACCAAAATCTAAACATGGGATCTGATAGTGACTGGTTGGTAAATCTTTTGTTTTTATCTGTTTCTTGAGTTTGTATTCTTCTGTTTGTACCAGAACCAGTTGTAGACCAAACATTCCAAGAAGATTTCAATGTGGTGTTATTTGTAATAGCAGAAGATGGAACCGTATCAAAACCGCTAACAACTCCACCACTATTAGTGGTGATTACTGTTACATTTGCATCGTTTTGCTCTGGTGTGGCGTAAACGCTTCCGTCTGATATAATTTCTTTTTGAGGAAGGGTGAAAGCACCCGCTTTTTTGACTGCACCATTCACAACACCACCGTCTTCACAGTGAACAGCAGTAACATTTTCATAAAGTTTAACACTGGTTGTTGGAGTAGTGGTGCTGGCGTTATTATCTGTTCCGAAACCTGGCTTATAGCCATTAGGAGTTTGTAAGGCAGGAACAATAGTTCGTGTAGGAGTAACCAGCACACAAGTATCAATAATATTGATTTTTCCTCCGGATCTAGCCTTTAGAACAGCGTAAGAAACAGCACCAACACCAGTACAAGTGCTGGTCCAATGTGGAAGTATTGGTGGATTTTTTGTGAACAACGCACCAACAGTAACACTTGAGTCTTCTTGTGAACAGATAACTGATGAGCCTTGTTGTTCTGCCAAAATAACCGTGAGTGGATAGTACGATCCGTAAGCACTTCCATACGCCAGTCCAGAACCGACTATATTACTATTTGGAGCGACGGTTGATTCTCTGCCAACAAACAATCCGTGTTGCCCACCACTCAACAACATGTTTCTTCCGTAGTGCAGACTAGAAGATTCTGTCAAAACTATTAAAGACTGTCTCTGCTCATCGTTAATACAGTATGTAGAATCCGCTCTGACATTTCCCGATGCTTGACTGCCCATATAGTAATACAATATTCCATAATAATCAGCAGATACTCCTGCTGTATTTGCTCCAGCCGAACGAATGTCTAGTGTGACTCCACTTCCAGTCACGAATCGTGCATTATTTTTAGACACCTGGAAAGACTGAACATTCTGTTGAGTTTCAGCGTCATCTGCAAAAGAGTAAAAGCAAAGAGTGCAACCGCTTGCTCCATTCATAAGTGAGTAGTAATCGTTCACATGAAGTGCAAGTGAAGGATCTCCAACTCGTGTTCCGTTCAGATACACATACCTAACAGTTTGAGTTGGATTCTGTACTGTGCTGGTAACATCAACTCCGTTAATAAAATATCTCCACGCATCTGGCCCAGTAAGTCCCATTTTCTGATTACTGTGGTTCCAATAGTTGGTGGAGTTTGCAAAATATGGATATTGCATTCGTGCAAGAGTTAAACCATTTCCAACCGATGTTGGAGTTTTAGCAGTCATAATAATACTTCTTGGCATATTGGTTCCGTTTGGATTCCATATACCTGTTCCGTATGTGCCTCCAGAGCCAGAAGCATCCAACAATCCAAGAGCAGCAGGAATCATCATTTGTATACGGATACTCGGCCACAAATCTGACCTGATAAAGATTCCCGATAAGAGATGCAGTTTGCTTGTGTGGGTTAAAGTTATTGCATTATTCATAGATTGAATCCACACAGTACTGTCGGTATATCTGAACCGATCTCTCCATCCAGCATTACTCCATCCAGCACCACCACCTGGAGAAGCACTCAAAGTTATATCTGAGTTATACGAATATATTCCTGCTCCAAGAGCGTTAACCATGAGCACTGGTGCATTTTCCAAAGATCCAGTTCTTGCGTAAACCATAGATGCGTGACCAGCATTGTTTACAAGGTCGTAAGAGTTTGCACTGGCTAAAGAAATGGATTGTTCTGGATATTTTGACCAAACCCCCAATTTTGAGTTTCTAATATCAATACACGAACCGTAACCAGTCATTGCATTTATTCCGATATGTCTAATATCCAACTCGGAATTTTCCATAGCAATAACTGGAGGGGTAGCATTATGCCAATACCCCATTGGCCCAATGTAATCGTTCAATCCTCTACTCAAAGACATGGAACCAGCACTAGTACCTTCCCAAGATCCGTTAACAAAACACAGGTTAATCAGCCCACCAAGTCTACAATTTTTCAAAGAAATTGCAGGTCTAGTGTTATGATTTCCAGTTATCTTCAAAACAACAGGATAGTTGCTGACCAAATACGGATCTGTTGTGATTACATTAGAAACTCCAGCGGTTGCCGCAGAAGGATAAGCAGCAGGCCAACCAGCCATAACATAATTATTATTGTTGTAACCTATTGGAGTAATGTTACCAGTTGCACCATAATATCCGTTTGGAAAGTGTAATTGTGATTGTGGGTAACCGGATGCGACACCGTGTAGAGAGTATGTTTGTGTAGAATTTCCTACTTTTCCAGCAGAATCATCGGGTAAAGATACAGCAGAAGAGCGAGTATCTCTGTTTATGTTTTTGAATGCTAAACCAAGATTTACGCTGTCTGCGGTTGCTTCTACTATTCTAGCAAGACCAACAATACCAAAACCATCGTCTGCACTAGTTCCGTGTCCGTACCACATGTCTGGATACGAATTAAATGCTTGCATGTGATTAGCAACATCAGTTGAACCGCTTCTGTATCGTGGAATCAGACCAACAGTAGAATAATTATAAGTGTATAATGAATTTTGATAATCATAATAATGATATTCTGCACCAAACGCAGCATTAGATATTGCAACATATGTTCCAAGATCTTCTGCGGTGTACCCGTGATTTCTTGATCCAGATCCGCTTGCCGCAGCATTTGGTGCAGCAGTTCGTCCCCACAAATTTACGGTTCCTGTGTGTCCCCAATGTCCCCACTTGGACATATCAAAAGTGTAATCTTTTACTGTTGTGAGATATTGTTGCTTGAAGGCTGAAGGATCGCCTTGAATGGTGATGTTTTCACCTTGTGGGTGGTACAGATTTTCAGGGAAAAATGTGTTGGGAGATGTTACATTATACACACCTTTTTGAAACTGAATATACACCTTTGCGTTTCCAACAATGGTGTATGTACTGATGATATCCCATGCTTTTTTCAGAGTCGCAACAGGAGCAAGTGGAGTCAATCCGCTGTTCAAATCGTTTCCTGTAGCACCAATGTAAATGGTGGTGTCCGAGTTCAGGAACTTGAACTGGGGGTAGAACGGATTAGGTAGTGCAGAAAAGTTTGTCATATTGATATGTATTCCTTGTTATGCGACTCGCATAATATATGCCAAGACATAATACGGTGGAAGACGACTGAAAGCAGTTCCAGAACCAGCAAGAGCGGTGTCAGCACTCCAATGACCAGTTCTAACGCCTTCTGGCCCTCCTTGTTGCTCCAATTCGTTTGGTGCTCCGTGATACACAATATTAACATTTTGACCAAGATAGGCCAGTCCATTCTTGTCAGAGGGTGCAGCCATACTGAATCTGTGTCTGTGTGGTGGCAGATTTGCAACAGTTAGAGTAGTTACATCCGATCCTCCTGTAGTGTTTCTATTATAACCCGTTCCTTCTCCAACTATAAATCTACCACTCAAATTGGGAGTAACGATACTGTTTACCGTCTGTCCATTGCAGAGTGCCCATCCTGTTGGGATGGATGTTCCGCTCCACATAATGATTCCACCGATTGGAATGGTTCCGTTTCCAACAAATTTTCCACTGGTGGTTATGTCTGATGTGGCTGTTATGGTTGATGTTGCATTGATTCCGCCTGACACACCAAGAGCAACGGTTGGAGAATCGGTTCCTATTCCTACTCTGCCAGAACTTCCACCGATGTACATTATGGGATTAGTAGATTGCCCTGCTATACCAGAACCGTAATATTCGCTTCCGATATACAGATTAGTCTGGTCTGCAATACCGTGAACAGCAGTAAGAGAAATATAAGAACTGTATGCGTTTCCACCAGCACCAGAACTACGAGTAGCCATCGTTAAACGACACTTATTTCCTGACGCTGGAGTTTGGTCTATATTCTCAATAAGAATTCCATCAACAGTTGAGGACGAAGCAGCAGCAAATACGGTTGCACTGTTATTTTGAGCAAACCGAATATGCAGTTTATTACTCGGTGTCTGATTACCTATTCCAATATTTCCGTTTATTATGGAAAGAGGAATTTTATCTATTCCTGAAGCATATGTCTCTGATGTTCCAAAATGAATACCTGAACCGCTAGACCAGTTTGAACTACAGAAAATTCCAGCAAGTGGTTTTGTGTATCTTACATCGTAAGAATCCTTCCAGAACAATCCAGAGGTGTGCTGCGTTGCACTACTTGCATATGTGAGTCCTGTGGTAAAATCTGTTTCTTGAACAATTCCCAAATTGCTGTTATTTCCAGTGATACCGCTGATTTGTACAGAATAGACTGGATTACGAACTTCAAGAACAGAATCTGGAACGGAAGAAGTACCAATACCAAGACTACCGCCAGAGGTAAGTCGCATTCGCAGAGTTCCTGTTCCGTCATCACCTACAACATTGGTGTGGAACAGCAGATCAGAGTTTGTACCGCCTATATTTCTGGTACGAAGATCACGAATCAACAATTTGTTGTACGGCAGATCAACGCCATCAATAATTGCAGCCCGTGTATACGGCTTGGCTTTAATGATGTACTGCACCGTGAGATACGGTGGCATGTTGTTGTGAGAGGCATTACCACCTATTGATGATGTTGGAGTATCGGTATATTGTCCTGATGCGTTTGATACAAGATCAGCAGTAGTTGTTGTTACTGTCCCACCGTAATCTTTGTATGTGTGGGTGTGAGAAGGCATCTCTTCAACTGTGAGTGTGTGTTTCTCTTCGCCACCAAATGATCCCAAAGTGTATCCTGTAATAGCCGAAGTATATGCCGAATCTGATTCGCTCTCTCCTTCTGCCAGAGCAGATGAATTCACGCCTAGTGGGAAACGACCACGAAGATCTGGAACATTGAACGCAATAATTGATGTTGAGTACAGATTTGCTCCGGTGGAGGTTGCTGAACGCTGTGTTCCACCAAAGTTAGGTCCAGCATAGACCTTTGCTTTAGAATAATATGATCCAATATATTCTTTAACTGTATTATTTTGTTGTTCAAATGTTTTGCTTGAGGAGTTGTATTTTCCTAAAATTTGAACAACCCATCCGTGAGAATTTGAAAACTGTGATAGTCTTGTAGTTGTTGGCGATGATGTTCCATTATATGTGGTAAGCAAAATCTTACCAACCAATTCGTGATTTGCAGAAGCAGAAGACGGATTTGATGCGGATGCAGTTGTTGTTCGGTTATTGATGTAGACAATATCACCTGCTACTGCATTTTTCCAATCATCATCCGAGTAAGAAGAAGCAGGAATAACAATTTCAACCACATGCCCGTAAATAGGGGCACGATCACCACTAGCAAAACGAGTAGCCGCGTACAGTTCAGGATACGCGCTAAGTGCATAAGTTGCACCATTGCACCTTAGCCATGTATCTGGCAGATCGGTAGCCGCATACGGCATAATGGTTCCAACAGGATGAATTTCATCTATTGCAACGGTGGAAGAACCACCAATTTGTGTACCCAAGAAATTATTTACAATATACTCTTGAGAAGTTTCGTTTCTTATGAGTATAGGTTTAATTATTGAGCCAATAGTACTTGGTGGATTGGCTTCTAATTTTCCAGGAGTAACTGCACTCAAGAACAACACAGAAGATGTGACACCTTGCATGGAAGAGACTGATGTGAGATCTATCTTTCCAGAAGTAATCATGCTGAATTCACCAGGTGCTATATTGCAAACAATTCCAACTACTTCAGCGTTTAGTGGAGCATTTGCTTGTGCCTTTTGATAGGTTCCACTGGAAACATCAAAACGAACCGCATCCCCGATAGAGAACGAGTGGGCACGAGACACCGTTTGGATCAACTGATCCGTTTGCTGAACTCCACCAGAAAGAAATAGTGATGATCCCATTTGTGTTTCCTATTATTATGCGAAGTATTCTTGCAGAATTACTTGAGATGTTGTTCTTTCGTAAGCCCAATGAGCCGCATTATTACCTAGATTATTGGCATCTGCTGCTGTTTTATTTAAGTGCAAAACAGTTGTATTATTTGCACTAAAAGCAACAACAAAATATGTAACTGCGGATGTTGTATTGGGAGAATCCAAATAATTTATCATTACAGTTGTCATGGTGCTATTATAGTCAGGCTCATAATTGAGTACCTTCATACCATAGTACTGTGTGAGATTTCCACCGTATGTTTTTAGTTGAGCAACGCTGGGTTGTGTGGTATCAACTGGGCCCAATTCTGTAACAGTTGTTCCCACTTTTCTATACAATCTGAAAACACAGTTTTCCGTCATTTCACATTGAATGTTTGCAGTATACAAAATTTTGCTACTGGCTCGTCTCGGCGTTATAGAGGTGTCAAGAATTGTCAGTTTACCAGTTGAGTTTTCCGCAGTAAAAGTAGAATACGGTAATTGATAATTTGGCTGATATGTATACGACCTAGCAACATGGGTCATCACACATTGTGGCCAAACACCGTCCCAAGCAAACGGAGAACTTCCTACTGTAAGGTTTCCTTGAGCCGTAATATTTCCAGCAGTCCATATACCTTGTCCGATGGCTGTACGGGTTGTTCCTCCCATCATTAACAGTAATTGGTGCGACAGTCCAGGTTTGGATTGTGGATTATTTCCTGCTACGGTATAATCAGGATTATATGACCACGCAAGTCCATAGAAATTACCGTAGTCGCCTGTAGTAGTGCCTGTGAGGCGATAAGCATTACCCATTGTCCAAACTGCTTGGGTGTTTTCTGGATCATATACTCCAATAACACTATCACGAATACCACTAAACAACAGATTTCCATTAACATTAAGAGCGTGAGTATTTGTTGCTGTTCCTACACAAAGATTTCCTTTTATCACAGCATTGTTTCTAGCAGGGTTAGCATACGCATAAGAGTCACTAACCAACAACCCACCAACCTTTATACCGTTTGCGTTTACTCCACTATCATCTAAAAGAGTCAGATATCTTTGAGTTGTATCTCCACCCAACAACAGACTTATGTTATTAGCACCAACAACTGGTGCGCCAAAACGGATAACAGAGTGGTGAATATCCAATCCAACAGTACTCGTAGTTGGTGCTCGTCCAATTCCAACCGATCCGCTGCTTGCCAAACGAAGCATTTCAACGGTTGCACCGGCAGCAGCAACACAGAACTGCATATCAGCGGCTCTTCCGGCAGCACTACCGTTTTGAAGCAGAGTTCGTATTTCTCCAGCAGGTCGTCTATCACTTCCCTGATCGTGACCAAAACGAAGCACAGCACCACTATTTGCAGACGCATTTGTGTTTTCTATATTAAGAACAGGGTTGTTTGCGTATAGGTTAAGATTTCCGTTAGGATTTCCTGTTCCAAAACCAACAGATGTTGTGTTCAGACTGGCTTGGTTATACAACATTCTTTCGTCTGTCACAGAAAAAATTTCAGTTGTGGGCAATTCAGTTCCAACTGCTGCTCCACTGCTTGCTGTGACTTTTACTATAATCCCAGGATCACCTAAAGTTGTTCCCACTTCAAATGCTGTTCTTTTTGTAGTTACGGCAGCAGTTGAACTAAGATACCCAACCCCACCAGCCTTTGGTCGCAAACCATGAGTAATTACACTGTTTCCAGTACTATTTGCTGATCCAAACACATTAAGTGTTTCAGGATAACTAGAATTGTTTGCGGGCGACTCGTTGTATCTGCTTACAATAATATCAGTACCGGTTGTTGATTCAGCAGATCCAGCACGAATTGGGCCACGAACATCAAGAGTCGCACCTTTAAGTGGAGTGGCTACTCCAAAATATCCAATTTCAACACTTCCAATTCGGTCTTTTGGGAACCGCATAACTTTAGTTCCGCCTGCTGTTCCATTTCCGTCACGAATACCGAATGACAGGTCTTCAATGCCACCACAAGAACCCAAATTCTTGATAAGCAGTGACTCTAATGGATAATCAGAAGAAATTCCGCTGAGATCAAACTTATCTCCACGATACGAGAACAAGTATCCTGAAAAATACGCTTCATTGCTTGTGGTAGCCATGAACAGAGGCTTGCGAATACCACTACCAACAGGATAACTGGAAGTAAATGCAGGTGTATTACTTTCTAGTGAATTGCTGGCTCCGACACAATTGGTATTCAAGAAATAAACTGTACCACTCTGAATTTGCCCGAACTGTGACGGCAAAGACAACCCTTGGAAGAATCCGTCCATGAGAACTGTAAACGCACCATTGATTCCGGATGGAGTTCCTGTTCCTGCAAGATCTTCAGTGGAAACAATCATACCAGCAACTTCTGCTTCGGAGTCGCTGTTTGCCTGTGCTTTTACATAAATGCCTTCACTATATGTTCCAGAAGTAGCACCGTATGTAAGAGTTGTGCTACCGGGCTTCCAACGGACAAAATCACCAACCTTGAATTGATTGAGTTGGCTTATCTTTACACCTAGAGAAGTTGATGTGGTGATGTTTGTAGTGGAACTTAACACACCTCCAGTGAACGGAAGAATAACAGCAGAAGTTGATGATGTTGCAATCAGAACTGCTTTGTGAACCTGTCCGGGTGCAATAGGACTGGATGGTGTGATTCGCCCTTGACTAAACGGACTAAGGTAGTAAACACTACCGGTAGTCAGAGCACTTCCACCTTCTGTTATTGTACTAAAATCGCCAAATATTTCTCCCAAGAAAATCAATTCAAAATTATTTGCGTCTATTACTCGTGAAACAACACCAACAACTTCTGCACGAATAGCACTGTCTGCAATAGCCTTCTTATACAACGATCCATCCATGTAGACCGGATTTCCAAATCCAAGCCCGTGAGACGATTGTGTGATTATTTTCTTATTTACACCAGCGTAGATGTTTGTCTGTGGCCAAGCACCATAAGTTGGGCCAGCAAGAATCTCCATGAAAGCAGTGTTTCCTGCGGGAGATGTTCGCACAAACTGTATTGCTCGTGCACTTGTTGAACCATTAGCCCCGACATTTGTTAATTTGAATTCTAGTCCGTGGTCTGTTGTTGATCCACCCTCAACACCTAAACGCAATCCGTAAACAGGAAGCAAGTCGTTGTTGTGTGGAATAATACCGTATGTGTTTCCGTTTATTGCAATATGAGAATCGGTTTCCCACTCACCTGTTCTTCCAACAAAATTGACTGGATTCCATACCCATGAAGCAGTTTGTCCAGAACCACGCTTGATAAGAATGCCGCCACCACCTGCTGCACTTATATTGGAATCACTAGCACTTGCAGTATCACCCAAAATAATGTTGTAATCGTCAATAGTGACTACTGATGCGTTTACTGTAAAGGTTTGGGCATTAAAAGTAACATCACCGTTAAAAGTGACTCCTTTTTGGAACACCACAGTTTCATCAAATGTTACACCAGCCTCAAACGCAACACCATAATTAAAAGTAACGCCTTTGTTTACATTATCAGCCAAACTTACAGAAAATGTTCCACCAGAAGCAAGATTTATAGTGTTAGATTCAGAGTTTGCTACATCATATACTTTTAGTTTGTTTAGTTTATAAATGCCTGTATTTGTGGTGTCTCTCCACAAATTAAAAGTATCTCCAAGTTGTACTTCTGGAATCTGAAAGGTATTCAGGTCTGGTCCTGTGCTTCCTGGCATTTTTATTGTCTCTGGTTATCTTTGTTTTTTAAAAGCGACTCCAACATTTCACGCAACTTATGTATCTGGTTTTCTACATCTTGTAACCGTGCTTCTAGTCGGGATTCTTCTTCTCTTTTACGAATAGCCGAAGAATCTTTTAAAAAAATCGCCCTGCTAAAAGGATCTCGTACATATCTACTGCTCATCGTATAGTAACCGCTCTTAGGTTCTTTACTGCTGGAGTTTTGTTATACGGAGAAGACGAAGGAGCGAGCATGACTATTTTTATTTGATAGGCACGAATAGAAATATTTGAAGATGTATACACCCAACGCCCCTCTCTAAAGTCAATATCAGACACGCTGTTAAACGCGTTTTTCATAACCATAGGAGTCCAAGGACGATCAAACAAATCAGATTCTCCGCTGCTACTGTATCTAAAATATACTTGAATAGAAGACCCAATAGGGATACAAGAGTCAGCCAAAACAACCACACCATTAGAAACATTTTCTTCTGGTAGCACTACTGCTTTGGAAACATAACTGCTTGTTGGAGAATTAACTGTGGGTGTATCTGTTATAGTCATTTTTGCAGCAAGACCAAAAATCGCACCCATATCTAAGACAGGTGAGACTGCATTGTTGATTCCACGAGCAAATCTGTATTGAACAGAAGTACTGTTACTGAAAACGCTGGTGGGCCACATGTTTTGGTTATTGTACATTACTTTACCGTCTAGTGTTCTGTTTATGGAACACTGATTTGGTATTATCTCTGGGTTATAGATTTTTGCAACTTGAGCACCACTCCATGCAGGAATAGCATAAGTTAAAATTCCAGAAGTGGTTGTAAACAAACATCTGTCAATAGTAAAAGCAATATCTGAAATATTGTTTGGAACCGCTTGACCAACATTTTGAGGATAGAACAAAGTTCCGACCAAAGAAGATGTTCCGGATACACCTCCAGAAGAATTCAACAAACCAGTATCAGCAGAATACAATTCATATTTGGAACTATTTGTCATAACCACTATAGCGTATTCTCCTGGCTCAAGATAAATCGGAGAACTGAATGTGAATACTGTACCGTTTGGAATTCCATTTGTTTTGGAAACAACAACAGACGAAGGCAGTTTAGTTACAGTACTAAACGGAATAGAAACAGAAGGAGATGGATAACCATTTATGGTTGGTCGTAACTGAACTGTAACAGGAAGACTAGTATCCTTTGAAGAAAAGTACAGAGTTATATTCTTCAGAAAAATTCCTTCTGGAGTTGTTTTTTTATCAACAAAAAATGTTTGAGACAGAGGATCAGTCCATTGATTATTTTCTACTGTATCTTCAACAGAATCATAAGAAACATCTCTATTAAATGGATCTTTAATTATACCTTCACTAGTAACCACCTGTCGTCTCAAAATTGGAGGTCGGGTAGAATAAGAACCAGAATCTCTCTGAGCAAAAAGAGAACCACAATAGAAAATTGCGTCTGCACCTTGATTGGAGTTCTGTGCACTTTCAGCATCAGATACTCTTATAGTTTTCTCTCCAGCCAAGAATTTTCCACCCTGAATTCCTATTACGCCAGAGCAAGTACCGTTAGAATTTGTACTCAATCCTGTTAGAACTTGTTCTCCATCAAAATAAACATTTATTCCTGTGCTGTTTGGTTTCAATCCATAAGCAGTAAAGGGTATGCTAGTTGGAGGAATGTACGGAACTACCGTTCTATCTACAACACGAGAATCTACCCGAACCTTGGTGTGATTTCTTAATTGTTTGCTTCTCAAATAACTCTTCAAACGCTGATCGTCCGATGGCTGAGAACGATCAACTCCAACTCTGTTATTTCCATTATTTACTCCAGGAACATTAGAAGACGAAAATGTTCTAGGCAAAGCCAACATTTGATTTTGAATGAAATCTATTTCTTCTTCTTTATCTTGAATTCCAGTCCATATACTCTCCCAGTCATTCCATTGAGTTCCAAATCCTTCTTGTGCACCTGCTCCAGAAGCAATCCAATTGTCATTTTCAAAAACACTATTTGTTCTTACAAACGGACGATAGCCTCTATCAAAATCAGAAACTATTGGTGTTCCCAATTCAATAAAACCAAGCCAGTTAATCGTATTGCTAGAGTTTGGTTTTACAGTTTTTGTGTATGATTGATTGTTTATGTAATTAGATGTACTGTAATCAAGTGTCCAAATATTTTGAGAAGAAACGGTAAGACCACTTATTGTTGGAGAAGCCAGAGTAGATATAGTAACAGGAAGATGCGTAAAGAAAGGTCGGAGATCTCCGTTTTCGTAATCAACTGAACAAATGTGTTCTGCTGATACAACATCTGATCCACCATGTCCGAAGAAATCGTCTGTGAATATTGATGTCTTTAAAGGTTCTGTAGAAACACCTAGTATTGCAGCAAGAGGTTTAGCCTCAACATCAATTTCATTCAGAGACAGTTTTGCAAAGGTTTCAACATCGTCAATTCGTTTTTCAATCTTTCCAATGTCTGCCATCGTAAACCGTTTATTTTCAAACGGAGTAACTGTTACATCTTTTGGATTGTGTGTGTACGACGGAATAGTAAGAGTCGCTAGAGTAATTTTTTCATCAGAGTCAGGAGGTGCTATAGGTGCTAGATCTGGTTCTCCTGATTCAATTTCAAATTTGGCAGAGTTGTCTATGGGATCTAAAGACAGTTTTACTTTGTCTATTCTTGGCAGATAATGAGTATATGAAGCAACAGTAAATTCTGCGCTACCAAATCCTTCAGAAGAACCATATGGCTTGGCAGTAGACACATGGTTTTCAGAACCAGAATGTCTGAAGTCAATACAATTAGCCAAAGATACAGTCTTTCCTGTTCTGCGATTGGTGTATAGAGGAATTTCAGAATATGTCGGATACGAATGCGAACCCACAAAAGGAGCAAACGCATATCCAACATGAGAGAAATATTTGTAATTAACAGTAAAAGAAACAGAAGATCCGTAGTTTGGAGCCTTTGATGGCTTGATGTATAGTCTACTGTAATCGTAATGTGTTTCTCTCTGACCGTCATCCAATTCCATGTCTGCTGTTATATCAACTCCATCAGAACGAAGAACAGAAGTAACAGAATATACATCCCAATATGGGAATTGAACATACTTTCTTCCATCTGGATCAGTTTTTAGTTCAGATGATAGAGTAAATGTTTTAGATGCGGTATTGCTGACTTTTCTTCTGATTGTAGTATCGTCAAAATTTGTTACAAAATACTGATATGGACAAGCAACACGAAGGCTTCCACCAGTAAAACCAGCCGGTGGATCGTTGGATCTAACAATAAATTCTGATGTGCTGTTGCTAGTTATGGAATAAGAATTTGTTTTGAATGCTGGAGAAAATACCTGACCATCATTTTTGATGATTTGAATCTGCTGAACATCTGCAAATGATGTGCTGTTTGTTCCATAGTTTTTAAACCTAAACTCGCCAGAAGCAGGTGTGCTTGGTATGGTTCCGGCAAAAGAAGACAAGTTTACTTTGTAAGTGGTTTCTTTGGTTGCAGCATTGTAATTCACAGCATCAGCAGGAAGAATGTCACTAATAACCCTTCCATAAAAAGACAAGTTCGTAAATCTTTCTATAGCATATCCTGGCTTGATTTCATATACCAATGACTGATCCACAGTTCTTTGAACATCACTAAATGTTGTTCCAACTGATGGATATGCCTGACCCCATGTTCCTTTTGGTATTACAGATGTTGGTGTAGAAACATGAGGAGTGAGTACTGCGGTAGAAGCACCAGCAATAGTTTTGTTTCCATATCCAGAAACACCGTACAAGTACATATTATATCGTGTTCCGGTAAACCCACCAACAGAACCTTGAGTAAATGCAGAGGAAACAGGGAGAAGACCGTGAACATTAGCCTCTGCTATAGCATTTCCAGTGGAATCTCTAAAATATACTTTAGCAGTTCCATTTGCAAACAATGGAAGATAAGTGCCTATACTGATTCCCCAAGCAGGATCAAACTTTACGGTTACATAGTTTCCTACTGTTTGAGAAAATGATATGTTATTTGCGCTCTCTGTTGTTCTTGCTTTTGCAATTTCTATGCTTCTTGGATAGTTAGTTTCAACTTCGTGTCCAAACACATATGCTTTACCAGAAGAAAGATTTACTTCTAGATTGGGTTCTACTGGATCGTTGTTTACAAAATTGACATCAACATCAAATGGTTTTACTATGTAAGAACCAGATTCATCATATGTCCTTCTTGCAAGAGTTCTTTCAATTTCTCCATATGTAACTCTCTCGGACTTCTTTGTGATTTTTCCTTCTTCAAATCGCAGAAGTTCAATAAAATCATCAGGGTTTTGTTGAATCGTGTCTGTCTGTGACAACGAAACCTGTATTTTGAAGCGATCAGCACCAGGAGCGTTATAGTTATAAGTTCCGATTGATGGATCACGAAGACTTCCATCTTCATCTTCTGTGACTATATCTCGCAAAACAGAAAACCCTATTTTACGAGACAATAGATCAAATTTATATGTTTGGGTAAAAGAAAAATCTCTAAACCCATTATCTATTCTGTAGGGGGAGAAAACCTCGGCAAAGTTTCTAATAAAGAATCCGTTTATGTAAAATATGCCATCGGTTATAGAAATTAGTTTACACGATCCTCGCCCACGACTATCAATTTCTGTTTTTACGGTATATGTGGTTGATGTTTGATCTGAAAGTTCCAGAGTATAATTGGTGTTTAGTTCAAAAGACGAACCAGAAATGAAGTCAACAACCAGAACAAGATTTCCGTCTGTGCTATCTGGTTTGAGATAATGGGACACCACTGCTCGGATTGAACCGTCTGAATTTTTTAATGTTGCGCCAAGAACGAAAGAGTAGTCCGTGATTCCCTGAAAAGCGGTTCCTTCTCCAACCTTCAACATTATGAAATATGCGTTTCTAACGGTTATTGCACCGCCAACTATACGAGATCCGTCTTTGAAAAGATGATCTCCTATTTTTGATACTTGATCTTGAAGTATGCTTTGGACAGTTGTTAGTTCACGAGCCTGAATAGAATATCCAGGCTTGAACAATACCCTCAAAAATCCCTTTTGAGAATCGTAATCGTCGTAGTATGGGTTGATGTTGAAAATACTTTGGTCGTAAGCCATTGTTTTCCTTTTAGAAACCTAGCCTAATGCGGAACTCTTCTTCTTGCCCGACAACCCTAGAAACAGGTCTTATATTGTTTATGTATAAGATTTCTCCAGACTTTGGATCTATCTCTGGTGGATCTACTTTGCTGACAATAAATGCACCCATAGTGGCTCCAGTTAACCCATGATCTTCAACATTTCTAAACTGACCAAACACATCGGTTAGGTATAGTCTTCCATATGATGGATTTACATATTCCCAATCGTAAACCGTTCCACTAGCGTATGGAGACAGAGCGTCTCCACTTATTCCTTGCTGAACCAACGATCCGCTTGTAAAGGATGTTTGTGTTACTGCTGCCGTTGTGGTGTCAACAAAACCAACACTAGCGTTACTGCTTGTGCTTATGTGGAGAACTGTGAGTCCGCTAAAAGATGGAGTCTCATTAAGTTCAAAATAAGGAGTTCCCAAATCAATAACTCGGAACACCTCTCTGTCTCCATTTTCCGAATATAGGCTGTTTGTATTAGTATCGTAGATACAAACGGGTTCTCCGTAGACAGGAGAAATTTTTGAAGGCGTATTATATGAGCGAGATTTTATACCAACAACCTGTTGAGAAACAACAAATCCATTTTTTGTTGTTCTGACGCGAATTTTTACACCACTCTTTGACAATACCACACCCTCTGCTCTAATTGTAAATCCGTTTCCGATTGTTCCAGACGGTATAACTTGATAGATTGTTTCTCCAACAATATAAGAAGACGCTGCTGCTTCTGTAGAAAAAGTAATTTCAAAATCTCGTTTTCTGTCATTATATGTGAGATAGCGTCCACCAACATTCGTAATTTTTACTGTAAATCTGGTTTCACCGTTAATAGTTGATATGCTTTTTAGTTCACTAACGCTTGAACCAACTGATGTTTCTGCTCCTACTATAATGTTCATGTGCATTCCAGTAAATAATAAATTTTTAGCCTGTTCTTTTTCAAGTAAAGCAGTATTTCCTCCAGTGTATAGCAAAACAATATCTCTGTAGAATAGATCGTCTTTTCCTGCTATAGTATTCAATCCATTATTGATTTCTGGATTTTTTACAATCCCAAATTGACGATACGATCCTTTTGGTAATATTGTATCAACATCATCGTCACCAACAGGAACTATAACAATAATATCTTGCACATTCAATTCTTTCAAAACATTGCTGCCGTGTCCACCCTTCGGTGATAAAATTGTTCTAAATGTTGGATGCACTTTATTGGCAGCATCTTTTGCTGTGGTTATAGTTGCAGTTGCTTGGCTGTAGTTTGAACCACCATCAACTAGTTCAACACCCGTTATCTTTCTCTGTGAATCTAAAATTGGAAAAGCATAAGCACCAGAACCATTTCCCATTATTTTTACAGTTGGAACTATGTGGAAAAATACATCAGCAGAACCAAGACTTGGTGTAACCGTAAAGTTCATTCCAGCATCTCTTAGTTCAAAGAAACGCAATTCATTCGCTGCTCCAGTAGAGCCAGCGGCAACAATTACACCATAATTATTTTCTTCGCTTGCGTTTCGCAACGACTTGCTTATTCTCAAAGAATAACCAAGATAATTGTTCATGTTGCTGGGAAATCTAAGTTTTGAATTATCACCAGATGTCAAAAACACAAACTTACGATTTCCAAATTCTTTATAATCTCCAACTCTAGGAGTTGTTTGTAGTGAAGAAGGAATTTCAGCGTATTGATAAACTGCTGCACTAGCACCACTATTAGTCACAAATTCAAGTTTGGTTATAGAACCTTCAACAGATTGTGCCTGTGCTGCATATTGATTTGTAGATTCTGTATCATTTACATCAGCAAAATCAATTGGGATATAATCACTAAAAGAATATGGGGTGTTTGATTCTTTTACAGTTGCAAGGTACTTCCAAACATACCCATCATAGGTTTTGAACGGATACGACAAAACCGATGTTGGTTTTTCTGTTGATTTGGTAGTAGCACTTGGCTTATCTAAACACTTGTATATTTTATTTTCGTCTGTGATGACATAAAATATTTTTGGGTTGTCGTCATTAAAAATATCTACTGCGTCATCGTATGTGTCGTAAACAGTTCCATATGTCCAAGTATAACGGGGAATAGCAAATAAAACATTTGCTGGATTTATTTTCTTATACCCTACTATATTTCTGCTTGCCTCGTATTCACCAGAAACAGTATCGGTAAAACTAGAAGGAACATTTTCATTTGTCCAAGGAGTAGCCTTGCCAATAAACAAAAAATATTGATTGGTGTTGTTCTCCAATTCATTGAGAAAACCTTCAGCAAAAGATCGTTTTAGAGACGCTTTTATGTAAGCAGGCATGTGTTAGGCTCCTATTGTATCATATGTATCGCCTGCAAGAACGGCTCCGCTGGCTAGGCGAGTTCCCGCTGACTTGTATACGGTTGTAGGCATCTCCAAGAACGCAGAAATGGTAATACCTCCCATGTTTGTTCCTGGCGGAATTCCAGTAAAACTTCTGGTGTTTGGATGATTAGCAATATTCCAATAAGTGGTTCCGTATTGGTATGTGCTTGGATGAGACAGGATGTAAGAATCAGGTAGATATGGCTCTAGTTTGTACTTTCTAGACAGATATCCGTAAACAGTTTGCCTCTCTGTTTCTGACAATTTTCTATCAAATACTAATATTTCAAATACGGTTCCAATCCACGAATATGGGGTGTTGTTTAAACCTAAAGAAACGAACCTGCTGCTTCCATCTGGGCCACCAGAAACAAAAGGACGACGGTTGTAGGAACCTATTCGTGAAACATCAAAAGTTCCTCCTTGGTATATTATCGGATCAGCAACTCGTGTACCGCTATAATCTACAACACCTATTCCTGTTGAACGAGAGTATTGATTAGCCAAATCACCATTCAGATACAAATACAATCTGTTCGTTGCGTCTCTACCCAATTCTGCAATATGTGGAATAGCCGATATTCCACCATAATGAGGATCATATGTAGTGGGAGCAGGAGAACCGAGTCCATGATCGCTTCTATACGGTCTAAAGAATATGCCAGTGTAGTTGTAGTACATTCTCTGTGTGTCAGCGGTAGCCTTTCCATTATCCAGAGGATAATGCCAGTAAGAAGAGTTGGAGACAGTAGTTCCAAGAGGATAAGGAGGAACGGTTCTGTCTTGGGTATTCCACGGACGAGTGGCAAAAACCCAGTCATCGTTGTTATGTGTATACCTGTACCCATTATTGCTAAACAACATATAAGAATTGGTGGTAGACTCGGTAGCGTTCTTGAACACCATAAACCAATCCATTTCGTCCGTAAAAGTTATTCCACGATTAAAATGTAGAGCAGTAGAAAGAATAAGTTTCTCTCCAGTTCCTCCAGGAACAAAAGTGCATCTTTTTAGTTTATCAATAGTAGGAGCCGCTGCGAGTGGTGCTCCAAAAAGCGAACCAGTAGTTCCAACATAAGGCATAGGCATAGCATATCCGTAAGAGTTTTCAAGTGAAGAATCAGAGGAGCCTTTGTCATATGCTCGTTCCACCTGCCATCCAGTAAAATTCATAAAGTCGCCATTTGTTATACCAGTTCCCAATTGACTATAACCAACTCCATCAGGATATTTTAATACAACATATATGGGGATTGGAGCATTTGCAAAAGCCTTGCTGTTTCTGCCAGAAATCCAACACCTATGCCAACCCAAACCAACATCTTGAATACCAGCAGTACAACCAGAAGGAGCAGAACACGAAGCATTTCCTTCAGTTATGTTAAACTCACCACTAACAGATCCAAAAGCAGTAGAAAAGGACATAGCAAACCTGTTCATTCCAGTGGTTCCAACTTTTGCATAAAGAGAAGAAGTGTATGTATTTCCGGTCAGGTTTCCTATCCCTGCACTCTCTACCCAATTCTTCGCAAATTGACGGGTTTGGTTTATGATACTCAGCCCAGTGACATATACCTCTGTGCCTATTGGATTTGCATTTGCTATACGGCAAACCATTACGGGTGTACCACCGCTAGCAGTAGCACAGAAAATTGCTTCAATTTTTTTAACTGTTCCACGATCAGCAGATGTGTATTGTGTTGATTCTCCTACTGTTGGATTTGCTGCGTCTGCTTGCCATCCTATACTGGTTAGATTGGTGTCTCCAGACCACACAAACATGGAAATACGATACCATTGATTCGGTTGAAGTCCTGATATGGTAGAAACTATAACTCTTCCGTTACTAGACGAGTTTTTAGTTATTCGTACCCAAGAGGAAGACACAGAATTTAGAGCAGCAGTTAATCCGCTCGTGACTCGTGTTGCTGTTCCTTCGTAACCAGCCCATTGAAATGGTTGAGGCAATGCAGATGCAGCATACGGATCGGTAACAAGATTGGGAGCATAAATTGAAACACGGTTTATTTTTGGATAAATGCCTTTACCTTCCAAACCATAGTCTGGTGGTCTTGGAACAGACATAGATGTGCCATGCACACCAATTGCTATCCCACTGGTATAAGAAGCATTACCCGCTGCATCACCAATAGCAAAATCATCAGAATACGGCATATAATTCCGAACTGATCCGTAGTACAGATACGATTTAGGCCCAAACATCAACCCACCACTAAAGTACGCACCTGTCCCGCCAATAGCATCAACGATTATTTTTGGAGAGGTTTTGTGTATCGGTCTTCCTATCAGATTAGTCCATGTTATACCAGTGTTGGCAGTTGTGGTTCCTGGAGGTGATGGATTAGAACCAGTGGTATACACAGCCCAAGAAGGTCCAGTTATTTTTGTGGAACCAGAATACAAGCCCTCAACTGAAATGCTCGTTTTAGCAGCACTATAAGGAGCAAATAATCCATAATAGGTTAGTCCAGAGTTGGTGATTCCGCTGTGTAGTGTTGTGCCGTTAACACTATAAACATATCTTCCTGTAGTTTTGTTGTATTCAACAGAAAATAAGTCATCGTCATCGTATTCGTAGGTTAAACCTAGAGTGGAAGAACTAGGTTGAGCACCATATGGATCGGGTCTAACATTTGCCATCTCATACAAGTAACTCCTTCTATTTTCTGTAGCATAAGTGCTGCCATTCGGATCTCCATACGATCTTATTATGTAAATACCAAAATCTAAATTGTTATAATTTGTACTTGTTGCTCCTGGTACACGAGAAAGCCCAGCCATGAACAGTTGTCCGTGTGTGCTCTTTTCAAACCCCTGTGGTTTGAATTCCATCTTTGTGATTGGTTGGTGAGTGCTTGCAGAAACCGCCCACCCACTAACAGCGGCAGGAGTATACAAAGATGTGGTTGCTGTATTAAATTTATCCCATGTTGCAGGAGTCGCATCATTTTTCATGGGAGAAGCATCAATCCATCTGTCTAGACTTGCACCAACAACCAAAGAACCACAAACTCCAATATTTTCAGGTTTTAGCCACAATACCATTCCTGAAATATTTTCAGGTGTCATTGTGTTTTCATTTCCACTATACCAAGATGTGGTTGATCCAAGAGGAGAACCAAGAGGATTGTGGCAGGTAAACCCATTCTCCTCTACTATGCAATATGTGTATCCATATGATGTACCAATAAACACAGTTCCAATAGGTGCTGTTTTACCATTTATCCCTACCTGAAGAGTACTACCAATGTAAGGATTGTAACCTAAAGGGTATAAATCTCCGGTTGCTCCCAACCAAAATCCCTGACCACCGAATGTTCCTCCTAAAGTAGATCCTGCTGACTCTCCACACAATCCTTGAGAAGACGGATCAAGTTCCCATCCATAGGATGTTCCGTATCCGTTTGCACGCAAATTTAAACCAGTAACAAATGTGTAAGGAGTGTATTCTCCGATCAGAGGAACAACCGAATAAACTGCCTGTGAACTAAGAGTTGATCCAGAATCAATTGCACTCTTTAGAAGAATTGAACCAAACATTCTCATTCCAGAAGGGTGAACGAGTTGTTTTAGTATATTAAAATATGTTTCAAGAGAAACAGCAGATTTCAATTCATAAGAAAAATCTTGATAGTAGTGCCCGTCTTGTATTTTTTTGTTTGATGATAGTTTTCCACCATTGTCCAAGTAGTATCCAGGATATCGCGTAATTGCTGTTGGATCAAAATATACAATTGCAGTTTCATTCAATCCATTGGCAGATACGAAAGAAACATAAACTTTGTTCACATAATTTATACCAGAACTTTTAATTGATATTTTCTTTAAAGTTCCGCCAAGACCAACCTGCTGAATGTTTGCTAAAAATCCTCTTCCGTTATTATCTCTAACAAGTACTTGATCTCCAACACTATAATCTGCACCTGGAGCCTCAATAAAATAATTTCCAAGAACGCTATAGGTTATTTCATTCCATGTAGTTTCGTCTTTTTCTATCGTTACATTTGTGTTTGGTAAAAAATCACCTACCAAATTTTCAATATAAAATTCTGTGACATAAACTCCACCTTCATTATATTGAATAACATCTACTATGTCTGCTACCCCAGTAATAATATCACCGCTATATTGCAGTATTCTCCCACCAACAGCAGTATACAAAGCGGAACCATTACTAGATGTGCACTTGACGCTTAATGGCTCGTACCATTTTCCACTTGATAATTTTAAAATATCATTTTTGGGGTAGTAAAAATCCAATTCACTGTCATATAAAACCTTAAACAAGAACTGATATGAACTCTCTGTGCCCTTGTTTCCATAAAAATCTCGGATGTGTTTCAACAAAGTCTTTTTGTTTGGTTTATTACCGTCAACAGATTCAGCAAATGTTTCTGGAAATCCATCAAGATATGTCGCTTTGAAATGAGAATAAAACTCATCTAAATTACTGTCAACATCAAAAATAGTACTCAATTTCTGAATGGTGTTTCCATAATTTCCCTTTTTGTCAAGCCACTCATAGTAAGATTTGATAAACAGTATAAGTTTTCTATAATCTTTTCTTATAAATGTTGGAAACTGCTCCTCAATAAAAGGAGACAAAATGCTCTCAAGTTCTTCAGTACTGCTATTGAGTATGATAGTCTTAATACTTGCCATTACACAGTTCCCATTCTAGGCTCCAAGGCAACATTGACTGAATCTGCATATCCTCTGCTCACTCTTAATATTTTGTTTTCGGAAACAAACAAGTCTTGATTTCTAGGCTCCGCAGTAATTATAATTGCATATACCACATCAGCAGAAACAACAGGATAAAATGTTGGATTCATTGTTATTTTTCCCAAATCATAATCAACACTCCCAACATTAGGATACACTAGAGTTTCGTTACCATTATCATCCGTTTTTATCACATTCAGTATCCCATATCCATCATCTTTTAGAGAGCAAGAATATATCGTTTCTCCGTCATAGTTTTTGTGCGGGAATGGATTAGATGATATCACAGACACTCCATGTCCGTCGTGAGGGTGATATAGAGCATTTCTAAAATCTACTGATAAACCTCTTGAAGACAATATACTTTTCACATTTACAGTTTTTCTCATTCTTATCTTGGTTTGATTGCTCAAAATAGAATTATGCAGGTTGTTTAGTCCTTCGGTAAATTGAGAGTAGTAAAAATTTGAGCCAAAAGAATTTAATTGACTGTTTGAGTAAGAGAACGAATAAGCAACAGCAATTGCTTTTAATGTTCCACTAGAAATACTCAAACTAGAAGGATCGTATGTAATTTTGGTGTCTATTATGAGATCGGTATATTCAGTATCTACTATTTCAGGAATAATTCCAACAACAGAATATGTGGATTTTAGTTTTGCTGTCAAACTGGCTTTGTCTGATGTTGATACAGCGGAACCAGATTTTGGTTTTATTGCTATAAACACCTTTCCATATTGTGGAGGATCAACATCTTCACCACCATAAACATAAACAGATCCAGCCTCCGTATACTCTTTTAAGATGACTGTCTTATAGTCTTCTTGTGTTACTGCTCTGCTTTGAGATTTGTAGTATTTTGGTGCAATAAACTTTATTTTACTTGAACTTTCTGGTTCTCCTCCACCAGAAGAAGTAGAAACAGATGTTGGCGTTCCAAGATACTGAACCGTGGAAGTAAAAGAACTAATTCCATTGGCTACTGAACCAGAAGTTTCAAGATATTCTATAGATACAACATTTCCTGTTGACGGCTGCACGCCCAAGAAACCATCACCAAAATACAACTCATACATCCCTCTTTCTTTTTCTTGAAGGAAAAAAACCTTTGATGTAGATGTTAGGTTAATGTATGTTGATGCTTCGCTCCAAACATCTGTTGCACCACTCGTATCAGTTACAGACGCTTGAACTCTTACTCTTATGGTTGTAGTATCAATCTTGTCGTTTGGTATGAGAAGAAGATTTCCATCTTTTCTGTTTCTATCGTAGATGTATGTGATTCTTCGGAGACTTCCTTCGTAAATGTTTATATCTTCAAACCTATTTGTAGTTGTATTTGCATAAACATTGTCTAACAAAATAAATTTGTAAGAGTCTCCATTACCATCTTTTCCTAAAAACTCAGTTCCTCTAGCAAGATAGGTGTTGCTTGTCACACTGCCACCAGTGATCGGAACTGTAAGAGTTGACTTTGAAGCCCTGTGGGATTGAGGAACATATCCTAATTGTTTAGCATGAGACGCTATAGATGGACGCAGCAGAGCAGTGTCCAAAAACATCTCATTAGACACCATGTTTGCATAAAATCCCTGATAGTGTGTGTTATAAGCCAATACATCAAGAATGGTACTTAGAACTGAACCATCAAAGTTATAGTCCTTTAGAGTGTTTTGAGACTCTAAAAAAGACTTGAGAGACGCTTTGGTTTCAGAGAAATCAAGCGAAGCAACATTTAAATTGTTGATATTCTGTGCCATTTAGCGTATCCTCTCAAGTATCGTAGAAATTTTATCTGCTGTTCCTAGTGTTTGAATCGTGTATTCTACCGATACTTGATATTCGTTAGAGTCGGGGTTAGCAAAAACATCTACTATTATATTGTTCACTCTTGGTTCGTGTTTTCTTATGGTTTCTAAAATTCTGTCTTTAATTTCAAGTGTGGTGATAGAGTCTATTGGTTCAAATAGCAAAGGACGAAGGGAACCCCCTATCTGCGGTTGAAACAACCTCTCACCAAAAGCAGTAGACAGCAAATTTTGGAGAGAAATTTTTATTGCTTTCTCGTCCTTAATCATCATAACATCGCCACTTTTTGGGTTTCTAGTCATCAAAGGTTCAATATCCGAATATACTGGGTTTTGTTTGTCTGATGGAATTTTTGCTGGCATTATCGTTTACCTAGTGTTAAGTGAGAATTTATTATTTTTGAAGATCCCGATATAACTTCACTTATAGAGGTATCACTAACACCATCTGCCTGTAAACAGTCTAAATCTTCAATATTACACCAGTGACAGCACACAAAACCCATAGGAGTCAGTCCGTCTTCAAATTTTAAAGGACTCAGAGAGAAGAACAACACATTATTTATTTCAAGTCCGTAACGAAATGAGCACTCTGGCAGATCTGAAACCTTGATTATTTTATTTTGTTTTGAGTCTAGAATATCTATCATCTCTTTATAACGAGTCAGCAAAACATCCTGTGACTCCAACAACATGCCTTGAATTCCAGAACTACACGATTCGTGAGTCACAGAGAACCTCTTTATAGAACTACCGTCTGCAAATTTTCCACCATTGTGGAACTGAAAAACCATCGCTCTTGAAGCACGAACCAACAGTCGCAATTCCGTTAGAGTTTCGTGAACTCTACTGTGTGCTTTTGCTATTTTTTCGTCCTTTTTTCTTTCCATAAACAACGACATTTTTTTCTTTTTTAT
>Ga0129333_10000521_pt1 | contig 31829 bp, 33 predicted proteins | sample CPB6_08_DNA_FD_94474 | JGI IMG/M metagenome (GOLD analysis project Ga0129333, IMG submission 94474) | Freshwater to marine salinity gradient microbial communities from Chesapeake Bay, USA - CPBay_Sum_0.6_0.8_DNA | ecosystem: Environmental > Aquatic > Marine > Coastal | place: USA: Chesapeake... | reverse complement strand
GTTGTTCTATTTTTAGATCAGCCTAATAGACGGAGTGAAGAAATGAGCTACTGCAGATTTACTGAGTCCGATGCGTATATCTTTAGAAATCTCAAAGGCGAGATTGAATGTTGTGCATGCGCCTTGATGAGCTTAGAGATATATAAGTCCTTCTATGCCTATACCGAAGAGGAGATGCTTGAGCACATAGCAGAGCATCGAAGCGATGGTCACGATATTCCAGAGTTTGTTGATGAGCAGTTGAAGAGGGAAATCGCGGAGAGGGAAGATGGTTCACAATAACAATGGATACAAAAAAGGTTGCAGGTGCGACGAGTGCAGACGCGACCACAGTAAGCAGTTAAATATCTGGCGTCTTCGCGGGAAGCAGACAAGAGATCCTGAAAAAGCAGAGCTTCATGTGAAGAAGCTCCTCAAGGGAGGAATGTCGAAGAGGCAGGTTGCCGCAGCCGCAGGAGTGTCTACTTCAACAATTGACCGGCTTACTTCTCCGACTAGAAGCGCTTTACCAATACTTGCAGTCTCCGAAAGAAAAATCCTTAAAGTTGAAATGTCGGCAATCAAGGCAAGGAAGCTTGTTGATGTTTCTGTTTCAAGGAGGAAGTTGAGAGCTCTCGTTGCGATTGGCTGGTCGCAGAGACAACTCGCAATTAAGCTAGAAATGGAAAAGAATCACCTAAACAGCATTATTAGCGAATGTAAGAAGAGTGGACCAAGTATTCTTTATGCCACAAAGAGAAAGATAGACGAGCTCTACGAGCAGTTATGCATGACTCCAGGTCCATCTGACAGGGCACGAAAGCATGCTCAACTGAAGAAGTGGCTCCCCCCTCTAGCATGGGAAGACATCGAAGACTTATCAGAACGCCCTGTCTATCATAAAGTTGTTCATTCTTCTGCCATTGAGTACGCAAGAGCAGTCGCAAAAAAGACCGCGTAAAGACACTTAGGTAAACCACTACTATTACGACATCTAGGGAGGCTTAAAATGAAATCAATTCAAGAACAGCTCGCGTTCGACATCACTATGAGCATGATGAAAAATCGTGGGTGGGATCCAGAGAACCCAGTCTATGAACTTGAATTCGATCCGTCCGAACCGACAAGTCAGTTTTCCTTGATACACGAAGATGTTGAGTACATTCTCAACTATATCTATCAAGAAGTAGATGATGATGATGAAGTTGATGCTCCACCGTCTAATGGTCTTAGTGTTAGCACCATTATTGATTTTCATCTTGGAGAAGGATCAAGTGTCGGAGATCTCCGCACACTTGTCTCACATTTAAATGATCTTCAGGTTCCTGACGAGTACTTCATTAGCGGTCAGTTGTCCGTGGTTCTCTTGAATGAGAACACCTGGGTGTCAAAAATTACTTGCGGAGAGTGCGGAATGGATGACATTCTTGTCATGACTGAAGAGCACTCGGATTCCGGATGCGGCAGTGATGAAGAAATTGAGTCATTTTCTGCACAGCCCACGCAGACACAGCCTTCCTATACTCCCTCCTGGACGGGCTATTCAGCCAATCTGCCGGATCCTAATAACGAGATTGTTATCTCCACAGATGATGATCAGCTAAAGCTCTACTGATTATCAAGTAGGATCTTTCTACTCACTTTCCAGGAAGGCTTTGGCTACATGTCTGTTGTGTTTTCATTCAAGTTGTCAGATGATTTCGTTGACTCCTACCGGACAGCAAAGCCTCCGTTCGGGTACGCAGACGCAGGAGGAAATTCTCTAGGAGAGATAACTTTCCTCAGGACATACTCACGACTCAAGGAAGACGGCACCAAGGAGACCTGGGTCGATGTGTGCGAGCGTGTCATCAATGGTATGTACTCACTCCAGAAGGATCACTGCAAGACAAACCGTCTGCCATGGAATGACGTAAAGGCTCAGTCCTCTGCCAAGGAGGCATTCGACCGTCTCTTCAACTTGAAGTGGACACCTCCGGGTCGTGGCTTGTGGGTCATGGGCACTCCACTTGTGAACGTCCAGCGCAACAGCGCCGCGCTTCAGAACTGCGCTTTCGTGTCCACACTGGAGATGACCAGAAACAATCCGGCAAAGCCTTTCGCATTCCTCATGGAAGCATCAATGCTGGGCGTCGGCGTCGGCTTTGACGACAAGGGTGCCGACAAGGGGTTCACGATCTACAACCCGACAATGCCAGTGAATGACTCAGATTCCTTTGTATTCAAGATTCCTGACACCCGTGAGGGATGGGTTGAGTCTGTGGTCATGCAGATCAACTCGTATTTGAAGCCAGACCAGAAGTTCGTTGAATTCAACTACGATTTGATTCGACCTGCAGGAGAGCCGATCAAGACATTTGGCGGAACTGCTGCTGGTCACGAACCGCTTTTGAGACTTCACACCTATATAAGGAGGATCTTTGCGAATCGGAACAAGGAGCTTCTTACGAGACGCGACATCGCTGATATTGGCAATCTTATTGGGGTATGTGTTGTATCGGGCAATGTCCGTCGTAGTGCTGAACTTCTTATCGGAAGTATCGATGATGAGACCTTCCTGAACCTAAAGAACTACGGCGAGTGGGATGAGAACGGAAAGTTCACTCCAGGGCCGTCTGCTGACAGGCAAGAGTGGGGGTGGATGTCTAACAATTCTGTTGATGTGAGAGTCGGACAGGACTTGTCTCCGATCATTGATGGAGTTGCTAGAAACGGGGAACCAGGCGTTCTTTGGATGGATGTGTCAAAGAGATACGGTCGCCTAGCTGATCCTGCCAACAACAAGGATCACAGAGTGGCGGGATACAACCCGTGCGCTGAGCAGAGTCTCGAAAGCTTCGAGATGTGTACGTTGGTAGAGACTTACCTCAACCGCCACGACTCGTTCGAGGACTACAGGAGAACTCTGAAGTTCGCGTATCTGTATGCCAAGACCGTCACCCTCCTCCCCACCCACTGGGAGGAGACCAACGCAATCATGCAGCGCAACCGGAGAATCGGTACCAGCATGTCCGGTGTCGCGAATTTCGCAGACAACCGTGGACTTCCGACACTCAGGGAGTGGATGGACGACGGCTACGCGACCATTAAGTACTACGACAATACTTACAGTGAGTGGCTTGGAATTCGTGAGTCCATCAAGACAACTACCGTAAAGCCATCAGGAACTGTCAGCATCCTTGCAGGAGAGTCTCCCGGTGTTCACTGGACTCCAGGCGGTCACTACTTCATGCGTACTATCAGGTTCTCCAATCTAGACCCGATGCTTCCACTGTTCAAGATGGCCAACTACAAGGTAGAGCCAGCAGTTGAGTCACCAGATACAACTAGCGTCGTGTACTTTCCAATCAAGTCGGACGCAAAGCGCTCTGACAAGGAAGTAACTATCTTCGAGAAGATGGCTATTGCTGCTCAAGCTCAGCGCTACTGGTCAGACAACTCGGTGTCCGTAACTATCTCCTTCAACAAGGACACAGAGAGCCAGCACGTCGGAACAGTTCTGCATATGTACGACGGCCAGCTCAAGACCGTCTCTTTCCTCCCACAGGGCAATGATGTCTATCAGCAGCAGCCCTACACTCAAATCTCTGGCGAGGAATATGACGAATATACGATGAAGCTTCTGCCTATAGACTTCTCTGGAGTCTATGCTGGGATGGCTCAGGACGCCATAGGAGAGGCATTCTGCTCAACGGACTCATGCGTTATACGAGTAGAAGAAGCTTCCATTAAGGAATCAAGATGAGTAACGATGCACTGAGCGGACATGATCACAAGTGTGTAGCACTAAATAAGATTCTTACGTCTCCAGTTATTTGCACATACTGTCAGGTAATCAGGTCAGTAAGATCAGAGTACGAAGAATACTTCGAAGTAGACGGACATCCTGTATGAAACTATGTATCTGAAGAATACTTATATGATTGAAGTAGAAACTATTCCAGTAATCCGTCCTTCATGGGACAACTATTACTTGGGTATTGCAGTTGCTGTGTCAGCAAGGGGAGACTGCATTCGTCGTCAGCACGGAGCTGTAATCGTCAAGAATCAAAAGATTATTTCTACTGGCTATAACGGATCTCCTCCTGGATCAGATAAGTCATGCGGAGCAACCGGGATGTGCCCAAGAAATCTGGACCCTAATGCCAAGCACTCCGAGGGAGAGTACGACTCCTGCTGGGCAACTCACGCTGAGGCAAATGCCCTTCTCAGGGCCTCCTGGGAGGAGATGCAGGGTGCGACCATCTACGTTACCGGGCAGCCATGTCCAGGCTGTACGAAGCTTATAAAGTCTGCCGGAATTGCCCGAATTGTCTTCTAATATCTAAACGCAAAAAACGCAATCCTCCCGAAGGAAATTGCGTTTTTTGTGTTAGGAAATATATGATACCTCAGTGAGATCAACTGCGTATATTTTTGACATGGATGGCACTCTGGTAGATACCAGTGCCATAGTTCACTATGTCCTGAAGCGACCTAAGAATTTTCACGCCTTCCACGAAGAGGCTGCCTCAGCCCCCGCCAAGCCAGAAGTTGTGGCGATGGTCCACGAGGCTGTAGCGCAAGGCCATGAGATCATCATCGTCACTGCACGAGAAGAGACTTGGAGAACTCCTACCTCCATGTGGCTGGCCCTCAATGGCATTCCCTCCCATGCAATGTTCATGCGGCCCGCCAAGGATTACAGGAAGGACTACATCATCAAGAAGGAGATCCTAGAGAGGATTAGGAACTCTTGGGATGTAGTTCACGCGGTAGACGACAATCCTGCTGTTCTCAAGCTCTGGGAAGAGGAAGGTATTCCGACCACTAGAATTCCCGGATTCTATGAAGAATAGTAAATAATTTGATAGTGTGTAGATCTGCTCAAGGAAGCTGCTGTCAACCTTGAGTAAGACTGCCTCCGAAACCAACCGGGCAGCGAGCAGGGTAGACGTTTCGCAGGACGTTCCTGAACTCGTACTGTCTAGGAGGCAGAGCCAGCGGTGGCATTTGCCGTAGAAACGGCCAAGCGCGGCTGGCACACGCGACCGTTGCATAATGGTAGTGCCTCTGCCTTCCAAGCAGACGGTGTGGGTTCGATTCCCATCGGTCGCTCGCTTGGGAAGCTGATGATAAGGAGCGGTGTGGGAAAAGACAAGAAGATCGAATTCTTCTGCGAAGAGACCTGGATTGATCTTCCGAGACCAGCACGAGAGTTCATTCCGGATTGGTATAAAAAGAGCGAGCGTTTCAGGGACAACAAGATCGAATTCTCTCCCGACAGAAACGTTACAAGCAAAGACTTGAAGCTTTGCATTCCTTTTCTGGACTCTCTTACTGCCGGTTATGTATTCTGTCTTTGGCAGGATCTTCTTGTCAGTCAGTCTGAGGAAGATGGAACAACTTTTGATTGGGAGTCAGACTTCCCACTGATGAATGAGAGGACTCTAGAAGCCAACAAGCTTCTTCCTCGTCCAGCAGGACACTTTGCCAATAACTTCGTCTGGGAGTGTCCTCTGATGATCAGAGTCCCTCGCGGATACAGTGTCCTTATTACGCATCCATTCAATAGATTCGATCTTCCATTTACTACGCTCACCGGCATTGTGGATGCGGACAGCATGATGATTACTGGAAATGTCCCATTTTTTATAAATGACAACTTCACTGGAGTTATCCGAAAAGGCACTCCAATATTTCAGATCATTCCATTCAAGCGAGAGTCTTGGGTTTCCTCAGTCAACGAGGATCTGAGCTCACTAAATTATCACATATCAAAAGTCTGCCGCTCTGTGCTTTCTGGTGGCTACCGAGACAATTTTTGGCACAGAAAGAAGTTTAATTAGCTCTCTGGTTTGACATCGACTTCCTTGTGTGTATAATTCTTCTCAACACAAAGGCGACGGCCTGAGTGGGGTATGGCGGAATCGCTCCCGTAGCCAACGGGGGAGAAACGCACGGGTGGCCCTTAGCAGGGTGGCTAGCGACCGAACACCCGGTCGGCTCAAAAGCGGTACTACATAGGACCGTTGGCTAGGCCGTTCAGGTAAAAGGCAATCCTGATACCCAACTAAAACCCCCCGCGAGGGGGGTTTTTGTTTTGGAATATATTTCTGTGCATCTGAGTTAAAATATCTGTTAGCACTTGCCGTAAGGAAGTGCTAACTAAACAATTGAATAGCCGAAAAAGTAACATAACTCGCTGAAAAGGAGTGTGCAATGTCAGTAACCATTTCACCAACAACAACAACTACAAGTCTTGTCCCTCAGTCAGGGACATTTACTCTCCCAAGTGGATACGGATCGTGGTCTATCGGACTGGATAGACAGCTTGGAATTCTCAGTGAATTTCAGAATATGATCCTTCCAAAGGCGTCTTCCTATCCCCCGTACAACATTGTTAAGTTGTCAGAAGACAGATTTGAAGTTGAGCTTGCAGTTGCAGGATTCTCAAAGGAAGACATTGAGATTTCTGTAAAGAACGGGATCCTCACCGTAAAGGGAAATAAGCCCTTGGATATCGATAGAGATAGCAAGGGCAGGTTCGTGGAGTACATCCACAAGGGAATCGCTGCAAGAACATTTACGCAAACATTCGCACTTGGCGAATACGTCAATGTACTCAACGCTCGTCACGATAACGGAATTCTCACTATTAACCTTGAGCGGATACTTCCAGAGGCTCTCAAGGAAAGAACCATAGAGATAGAGTAATAGACTATGGTCGCGGATGAGCCAACGGATAGGCACTCGGTCTCCAAAACCGAGCAAAATACGGTTCGACTCCGTACATCCGTGCGATAGACTTCCGTTGCGCGGTAGAGCAGCGGAAGCTCGTCTGTTTCATATGCAGAAGGTCGGTGGTTCGAATCCACCCCGCGCCACGCCTCTGTAGCTCAGTTGGCCAGAGCATCCGCCTTGTAAGCGGAGGGTCGTCAGTTCGAATCTGACCGGAGGCTCCATCAAGCTTTCAAATATGCAATAATTCTGATATGGCCAAACCAAAGAGCAAGAAGCCTCAGACTAAAATTCCCTCCAAGGGTGGAGGAAGGGCTGCTAACAAGCCCGGTAAAAAGAACCCAAAGCCAAATAACTATGGTGCAAATGGAAAGACCATAGGAGGGTACTCCCCAGCGAAGCTTGAAGAACGAGCCCTTAGAAGAGCAAATAGGGTTATTTCCTCAGAGTCATGATAAGTAACCCATACGAGGGACTCTATCCAGAGGTCGTGGAAGTTCTCTCAGAATTTATTAATTCTGATGATGAAAATGATTATCACAGAAAACATGCAAGAAGACTGGCAAGAACTCTTCACCTACTTATGGAGCAGAGTCCTTCTGGAAGAATCCTTGAGCTAGGTACCAGTGGAATAATTCCTTCCGCATTAGCTCGAATCTTTCCGGACATTGAGATCGACGTTACCAACTTTGACACGTCTATGGGAAAGAAGCACACGTTCGTGTCTCCATACGGTGGAAAGTTTTCGTCTTTCTGCCTGGACTTGGAATCTGAAGAGCTGCCAGTAAAAGATGAAACTTATGACTGGGTTCTCTGTTGCGAAGTAATAGAGCACCTTGATGTCGATCCAATGTTCATGATGTGCGAGATCAACAGAGTTCTTAAGCCTGAAGGACATATCCTTCTAACCACTCCGAACATCGTCAGCACTCGCGGACTCGTGAGCATACTGAACGGATACGAGCCATACTTCTATATGCAGTACCACAAAGACAGATCTCCATATCGTCACAACTACGAATACTCAATTCACTCACTCAAAAGCGTCATGGTCTCAGCTGGATTTGACGGATCTATATGGACTGAGAACAACTTCATGAATCCAATTCAAGGCATAGAAGAGAAACTTGGCTCTATTGGATTTTTTCCAACACACACTGGAGACAACATCATCACTATCGCCAAGAAGATAAGCGGAGTTGTTCACAGGTACCCATCTTCTATCTACGTGGACGACTGATATGACAAAGGAAGATCCAAATAGATTCCCCCTCCTCACTAAGGAGGTGGTTAACATTAAGAGGTTCTCCGAGACTAATAGCAAGGACTGGTCTTGCTACAACCCATCCATTGGATTCGCTCCTAAGAAGGGTTACGCAATAGCCTTTAGATCCGCTAACTATACGATTCTCCCTCACGGGGAGCTCTACGTTACCAACGGTGGAAAGATAAGAAATAGGATTTTCTTTGCAGAGACTGACAAGAATCTCTCACTGAAGAACTTCCGTCAGATACCAATGCCAGACAGTATGCCTTTTCCAAGAGGCATAGAAGATCCAAGACTCTTCTGGCGAGACGGACATTGGATGATTGCAGGAGTCGTCATGGAGGAACACACTCCAGTGGCACGATTCTGTATCTGCAAATTAGACACAAAGGCAACGAAGATCATCGACGTAAAGATATATAAAGGAGTCAGACCAGATAAGCCAGAGAAGAACTGGATGGTTCCTAGCATTACCCCAAGTGAGCACTTTGACTTCATCTATGGGCCAACAGCCATTATCAAGGGAAATCGAATCATAACGGAATTCTCTGATAATGATCTCTTATCAGGATTTCGAGGTAACTCTCATCTTCTTGAGCAGAGGGATGGGACATACATAGCCGTCATGCACAAGCTCTGGATCAGTAGATCAAGAGGGTACAGTCCAAATACCTTCGGTATGGTTGACTTTGTCATAAAGAACTACGGTCACTACTTCGTGAGATTTGACCGCTTTGGGTCGGTAGTTGAGTCTTCAAGTGCGTTCCAGTTCATAGGCCCCGGCATAGAGTTTGTCGGTGGTCTAGTGGAGATGGACGATAAGTTTGTCATCTCCTTTGGCAGAGACGATGTGTCTTCCCACGCTGCTATTATTGATAAAAAGTTAGTTTTCAAGATGATGAAGCCAATTGAGTCTTAGAGGCTGAAGTAGAATTCTCACATGACTGAGATCATTCTTGAGAAAGACTCAGAAGTAGAAGAGCAGCTATCAACCTGCGATAGGTGCGGAGCTCGCTCTTTCTTCCTAGTGATCTTTGACTCTGGAGAGCTTCAGTTCTGCAGGCATCACTTCGTAGAGAACGAAGATGCTATTAGAGAGATGTCTTATTACGTAATTGATCGTTCAGAAGATCTATTAGGTAGTTAGTGAGAACAGTGTCCTTCTTCTTCGGCTCGCAGGTTAGGACGAGATTCTTATCCCGCCACACCATGAAAATCTCTCCAGGAATGTCATTATGATGATTGCTATTGACATGCTCAGAAAGTCTTACGACGTTGTTTGGTAACTCGTCGAATTCGCACATGTCGCACTTCATGATGAATTCCTGCTTTCCTTTTGGAAGTGGATTCTGGTTCTCTAGGTCAAATAATACTACAATGCGAGATCGATAATGGATAAAGACGAGGAGAAGAGTTCTACCGGAGATCCGCTTATCGATATTCTCATCGACTCAGGGTTTCGAATAGTGCCAATTCAGACTGTTATAGATGCCTTAGCAAGCATGGAACAGTACATAATGGAGATGGCTGGAGTATCCCAAGAAGAGCTGGATATGTATCTACAGAAGATAGAAGACTTGGTAGGAAAGGAAGAAGCGTTTCGTTTAGAGCTCGAAGAGATAGTCAGCTGGATACAGGCTTTTCGTCAGTCTTAACTGAATCTCGAAGTTTTCTCTTCCAGTGAACCGTTCGCACCCTCTCTACTCTGAATGATCTGAACATTCTGTAGTTCTTGTAGCCTCCTATGACATCTATCCATTCAGCGGTGGGCGTCTTTACATGCTTTATGAATCTGAATCTTCCTCTTTCAGATGAAATAGAAAGCTCAGTTCCTGGAGTCACATTCCTCCCATGGATCTGCATTTCGTCGCTCACCACCCAATCTGGGTGAACCTCCTCAATTGAGTTGCCTACTTTCTTCTTTCTTCTTCCCATTACTAATATCGACCTTCTCATAGTTGCTAACAGTAGATACAATGTAGGCAGGAAGATTACCTGATCTTGGGACAGTGATATGACCAATTTGAATCAATCCAGGAGAATCCCAAATGCCGACAGGCTTGGGTGGTCTTCCGGCGGTACTGACCTTTTCGGAAGGTTGAAGATATCTGAGCCTTTCACTATCTTTGAGTCTCAGCATAGGTATAAGGACTCAGGGGACTTCAGTGACGAGACATCTGGAACAGCTACAGTTTCTCACTTGACCAATGAGAGCACTGCTTTGCTATCAATAGGAACCGCCTCGGGGGACAAGATAACCAGGGAATCGCGAAAGGTCTTTCCTTATCAGCCAGGAAAGTCTCTCCAGATCATGCAGACATTTGTCATGTCTCCACCAAAAACCGGTCTTAGGCAGAGAGTAGGGTATTTCTCAAGGCAGAACGGCGTCTATCTTGAGCAGGACGGCTCCACTGCATACATTGTATTGAGATCATATGTAACTGGATCAGTCGTCAACACTCGGGTGGCGCAGAGTAACTGGAACGTTGATCGACTTGATGGAACTGGTCCTACCAACCTGTCTCTTGATCTGACAAAGGCTCAGATACTTGTCACAGAGTACGAGTGGCTTGGGGTTGGATCCGTCCGCGTTGGATTCATGATGGATGGAGTTTTCGTAACTGCACACCAGTTTAATCACTCAAATCTCATATCCAACGTATACATGACTACTGCATCTTTGCCAATCAGATACGAGATTGAAAACACAGCGTCTACGGCGTCAGTAAGCTCAATGAAGCAGATCTGCGTGACAGTTCTGTCAAATGGTGGGTATCAAAGAAATACCGAGAGTTGGTCAGCTTCAAGATCAACGTCAGTAAACGTGTCAAGTAGTTATTATCCTGTGCTTGCAATAAGAATGGCTTCCGGAAGAACTGACTCCGTGATAGTTCTAGCTGGCATATCTATACTTCCCACCTCTCAAGGAGACTACGAATACGCACTCGTAAGAAATCCTTCATCAATTACTGGTGGATCTTGGAATTCACACACTGATTCTGGTGGAAACGTCGAATATAATTCCTCTGCAACTGCTATGTCTGGCGGAGCAACCGTTTTTCAAGGATTTATGTCTTCGTCTAATCAATCAAGTGGAAACGTAAATTTAGGTAATTCTGATGTAGCGAGATTTGATCTTCAATTAGGAAGAACTAACTCAGACAGCCCGACATCAGATGTTGCCGTTCTTGCAGTGAGATCTCTTGGAGGATCCCAAGGATGCATGGGATCATTGTCCTGGTTTGATCTTCTGTAGTTACTTTTTTGATTTTCTGGTTCTGTTCCCAGGTTTCTTGTCAGTTGGCGGCGTATGAGGTTTAGGAAGAGTTGGCTTAACCTTTCCTACGTGGCACTCACAAGCGCACTCTTCTATCTTCTCTGGCTCATAATAGTTTCTATAATGAACTCTGCATCCCTCGTGATGTCCGTCCATACACCATCCGAATTTTAATGCCATATTTGTATTTTATAGTCTTTTGTCATATAGTTCAAGCATGACAAAAGACGAGTACGAAAAAATTCAAGAAATTAGCCGTCTACTGCAAGAAGCTTATGATCACTACTTTCAGTACGAACAACACTGCAAGTCCTCAGAAGGACAGATTGAAGTTTCTTACGGAAATTTATGGGAACGAGAAGATCCAAACAATCTTTCAATTAAATCTATTTACATCTATTCGTACGTTTTTTGTAAAGACGGTCGATCCAAGACCTGGGAGAGTATTGACGAAGCTCTTGAAGAAGTACGTAAGTGGCACGATGAAGAGATGGCATATGATTTCAACTCGCCTGAAGCACTTGAAGACCGGCGTCTTATGGATGAAATCTCATTGGACTTCATAAGTGAAATGATAGATAGTGGTAGGCTTACTGTCATAGAAGTACCGTTTGAATTTGAAGAGGGAGATACGTGACATGGGTTCTGCGTACAGAGAGCCAAGACGAAAAAGTCCGGAAAGAATAAACCTGAAGAGCATAGACTTTGCTGGATTTGATGACGGGCACGATAGTGTCAGAATTCAGGCAACATTCGTCTACTACACATGGTGCTGCAATGGATCTCACGAAGTCTCTGATGCTGTTGCAGCCTTAGAGAGACTCGTATTGGAAGCATCGGAACGCGCAGAGAAAAAGCGTCTCAAGAAGGCCAGAGAGGAATACAGTGACCTCCTCAATACCCTCAATCAGGACGATCACTTTCAGCTCCGAGATTCAGATAGAGCTGATTAAACACAGCGCGAGTGATTCGGATGTCATCTTTGCTGCTCGGGTAAGCACTCAAGGGGAGCGTTCAAAGAATAGTATTGCTGAGAATAGTAACATTGATGGTAGTACCACCAATGTTACTGAAGTCTCCGGGTTGATCAACTATCTCATGAAAAATCGACACGGTAGTCCTTTTGAGCATTCGTACTTTACTTTCTACGTCAAAGCCCCGATCTTCGTCTGGCGAGAGCACATGCGTCACCGCATAGCAAGCTACAACGAGGAGTCTGGAAGATACAAGGTTCTTGAGCCAGAGTTCTATATTCCAAAAAGAGAGAGACATCTTCAACAAATTGGGAAACCAGGATCATACGACTTCACTGAAGGAACTGACTCTCAGTATGCGATAACAAGGACTTCAATGGAAAGAACTTCAATTCTTGCCTATGAGGAGTACTTCAAGTTGTTATCTAATGGAGTTGCCAAGGAAGTCGCAAGAATGGTCCTTCCAGTTAACATCTTCTCAAGCGCCTACGTTTCTATGAACGCCAGAGCTTTGATGAACTTTCTATCTCTTAGAGTCTCCTCAGAGGACTCAACGTTTCGGAGTTTTCCACAGAAAGAAATAGAGATTGTCGGTCAGAAGTACGAGGAGTACTTTTCAACTATTATGCCTATAACTTATGAAGCTTTCATCTCTTCCGGAAGAGTCGCTCCGTAGCTGTACAGGTTCTTAAAAAATAGAAACTCTTAAAGCTAAATACCATGTGACTGTCACTCTTCGCGTACTAGGAGGTGGTCCACTAAGGGGATTTAAGTGGAACCTAGCGCAAAGGGATGACTTAAATCCGACCAAACCCCCCTCTGGGGGGTTTTTGGTTTATCATATCTTTATGATTTTAGGTATGATGTCCATAGATCTACCGACTAGGAAGGGAAAAAATGAGCACGGATCTTATTAGCGAATACAAGTCTCGGATAGAGCCACTGCTTCCGTTGGCCAAGAAGGCATACGGGTCCAGAAGTCAGGAGACACCAGCTCATCAAGCAAGCCGCGAGTACACCAGGCTTCTTATTGAGTTTTATAACAGGGGAGGAAGTCTTTCAGCTCTTGCTGATTCTCTTGATGTCGCATACGCAGGAGTTCGCAGGCGAGTTGTCATGAACGATGTCGTAGTGTCAAAAGTAAAGCCAAGGATGAAGCCGAAGACCGAGGGGATTGAAGATTCGGTCAGCAGGATAAAGGCTGCAAAGCCCGGTCCCGTAGATCAATATCACGATGCAATAGCTAAGGAATATGAGAATGGTGTCTCTCTTGCGGCAATTGCCCGTGTTATGGGCCTGAGTTCTGCTGCTCCGCTTTATTACGGAGTACAGAGGAGTCTTCAAAGAAGAACAGAGTTACAGGAGAGCTGAAGCATGGCAAAGAGTTTGATGGAACAAATTTCCTCTCTTCCCGAAGAAGAGAGGAATGCTGTTCTGTCTGGTCTTGACATGGATGCTCTGGTCTGGGACTGGTCAGCATGGGCTAGACCAGAGCAACGTCCTCCTGACGATAAATCGTGGAATGTATGGCTTTATCTTGCTGGTCGTGGTGCAGGGAAGACAAAGTCTGCCGCTGAGTGGATTAGGGAAAAAGCAAAGATCACGAATGAAGGTCAGCTTAGATTTCTTCTCGTGGCCCGTACTGCCGCAGACGTTCGCGACGTTATCGTTGAAGGCGACTCTGGAATCATCAACGTATCTCCACCGTCCGAGAAGCCCCACTATGAGCCGTCGAAACGACGCCTAACATGGCCGAACGGAAACACTGCCCTCCTCGCCACCGCCGATGAGCCAGACGGCCTCCGTGGTGTGCAAGCGCACTACTCATGGGCTGACGAGCTGGCAGCGTGGAGGCAGACTCCAGATGCCGCAGGAATGACTTCCTGGGACAACCTTCGTGTCGCCACTCGTCTTGGTCCTCATCCTCAGATCATTGCCACCACCACCCCCAAGAGAGTTCCCGTTCTATATGCTCTCATAGACGAGTCTAAGAGGACTGGAAAGATCCACATATCCAAGGGAAGCACCATGGATAATGCTGGAAATCTTTCCGAGGCGTATCTTCAGTCAATTCTTGGAGTTTACGAGGGAACAAGACTTGCTCAGCAAGAGCTCTACGGAGAGATGCTTGATGACATCGAAGGAGCACTCTGGACTATAGAAATGGTGGAGAAGTCCAGGCAAGGAGTTCTTCCACCGTCTGCTCCGCTCAGATGCATAGGAGTTGATCCGTCAGTTGCTGAAAATCCCAAAGATGAATGCGGAATTATTGTCTGCGCTGCAACCGCCGATAGAGATCTCTATAAGCGCCATGCGTGGGTAATGGAAGATGCAACTGTTCATGGATCACCTGAAGTATGGGCAAGCAAAGTCGTGGAGATGGCGCGTCGATGGGGAGCTCCGGTAATTGCTGAAGTTAATCAAGGTGGAGCTCTCGTTAGAAATGCAATCAACGCTATTGACCCAAATGTGAAAGTTCTTGAGGTCCACTCAAAATATGGAAAAGCTCTCCGCGCTGAGCCAGTTGTTCTCGCATATGAGCAGGAGCGAGTACATCATATTGGCTACCTAACAGACCTGGAATCTCAGATGACTTCGTGGATTCCAGGAGAGACAAGAAATTCACCAGATAGAGTTGACGCTCTTGTACACGCTCTTACGGCTCTTTTGATAAAGCCACCACAGGGATTTCTTGGTGGAAAGCTGACCGCTAAATCACCGGCACAACGGAGGATTCCTCCGCTAAGAGGCAGCTCCGGAAGAGGCGGAAGAATCTTCACTGTCAGGTAGTTGAAACACCTTTTGAACTATCGATTCTGCAATAGTCTCTGGAGACTCCATAATCAAGGAGTTTCCTGGCTTGTCTTCCGGGTCAGAGGCCAGTCGCCACTCAAGACCGTCTGATAACTCGTACATGGCTGCCAAAGACAGTGCGTACAATTCTTCTTTGCTGAGCTCTACCTTCTTATCTTTTTCCACTATCTTGCCTCCCTAGCAAATCTTGTCATCAGTCCCCAATCAACATTGGTCTCACCAACAGCTTTTGGAGCTATTGAGTACCCATGAAGAACTGCTTTTGACCCTAGCCCAACCACTTCTATATTTCTATCAGCAAGCTTTCTTTGAAATGCTATCTGAGTCATAGCCTTTTCGCCGCGTTCCTCAGACCACATTCTATAGATTGTGTACAAAGACTTAATTGGTACTGATGCTCCTTCTGACTTGTTTGTCTCTTCCTCTAGGAATATCCCAATTCGGTCCTCGTTCTTTCGATAAATCTCAGCAGACTCAGACACCCTTGAGCACCAGCCAAGCGCGTCACGAGAAGAAGATCCAAGAAGCTTGATTGCACCCTCAACCGCCCAGGACAGGACGGCTGGTAGAGCACCTTCTGGATCAAAGATGTACTCCTTCAGATCTGGATCAGGGTTTTCCGGAACCTTGTTAAAGGGAATTGGGCGAATACGACGCCACATAGCATCATCAGTGATAATCGGCCTGTGATTAGTAGAGACCCAGAGCTTTGCTCTTGACTGGAAGGTAAAAGGTTTCTCCCCAGGAGACCTTGCTGATATCTCAGAAGATCCTGTCAGCTTCTTAACTGCATTCTCCTTGAGTCTTTCTGACTCTGGAAGCTCATCAACCCAGACCATTCTTCGCCCTCTAAGCATTGCCCAGTGGTAGAGATCCGAGCTATTTGATTGACCATCATTGGCGGCAAGAATACTTGAGTCAAGCGGCCATGCGTACTGTTGTGTTCCAAGACATTTCACTATTGCCTCAACGAAAGTGTTCTTTCCTGATCCAGGAGGACCGTAGACGAGAAACATCAAGTCGTATTTATTGGATCCAGTGATCGTGTACCCGACTGCTCTCTGCAGCCAATCCTGAAACTCTTTATCTCCGTCCGTGGCAAAGTCTAGGAATTGCTCCCAGCGGATGTTCCGCATGCCAGGAGAGTAGGAGACAGGAGCACGACGAGTAATGTAGAGGTCTGGACGACCGCGTAGTAGCTCACCAGTCTTGAGGTCAATAACTCCATTGCTAACTCCAAAAAGGTTCTGATCAGAATCCCATCTATCAACGTCAACAAGAATTCTAGGATCAGAGTTAGCGCTCTCTATTGCAGAGCGAATTCTTGCGTTTGATTTTGCCTGCATCGCCCATTTGACGATTTCACCTTGTTTGTCAGTATCGTCATAGGAAGTTACTTCTGCTGCAATTATTGGTGACAGTCTCTTGGCAAGCTCTTGCATCTCAAGATTCTCTGGATCGGGATTCCAATAGCCACTAGTCCAATGAAACCACCCAAGTCCAGGGGTGTATCGAACTGCTGTCCCAAACGAGTCGATTAGACGCCTACCGTTTCCGGTATCCGAGAGTGTTCTCTTTCCAGGATCTCCTCCGTCTTCTTCATACAGAGCGTCTGGATCCTTTGGGATATCGATGTTGCCCATTGATATCGCATCGTGAATAGAGTCAGTTTCGGTTAGGTTGCTGGTGACTCTTCCGCCAATTGTTCCGGGGAGTGACGCAGGAAATTCTCTCGGGGGCGCTACCACTCCTGTCATCGGCAAAAGTGATGATCTAGCTTCAGTCGTTGACTTTTCGGCCCATTCTCGCTGGAACTCAGCAAGACCAGGCCAGACTCGTTCTGTCTTTGGATTATCAAGTACGAAGTTGATTGCATTTCTTACATGCATGAGAAGTCCGTTAGACCCCTCAAGATCTAGTGGTGGCCTGACCTTTTCGGCATTGAACCGAATCATCATTGTCTCAACAGCCATTTTCCCTGCTTCACTCGTGACAGGGAACTTGTTAGCAAGAGCGCATGTCATCTTGTAGATATCAACTGCACGAGAGCCTTCATCTATGCCGTCGCTCAGCATTCGATCTATATCTACTCGCTGCTCGCCAAGATCTAAGTCGGCAAAAATCGAATGCCAGTCCCCCTCCCCAACAGAGGTTGACCGTCTGGCTTTCTTTCTGATGGACTTCAGAAGCTCCTCAGGAGCTTCAGCCATTTCGATTTCCCACGGTGCGTGGCTGGAAGCCCACTCATAGCACTGACCGGAGAAATGACGAGAAGGAGCTATCAGCACGTATCCGTTGTGCTTTATGTCTATGCCCTTGAGACCAGACTTATTTAGGTTTCCGAGAAGGCTCTCTGAAGGATCGCATCTGTAGAACAGGTGCCGACCTCTGATTTGCCTGCCGCGTATGTCATACGATCCTGTGATCGCTTCTACTGTCTCAGGCAGAGCTCCGTCAACAAGCTCCTCAAACTTAGCGAATGATTCTGGGCCACCTGATCTCGGGTCAATATCTATGACAAGAAATCCAGATCCCTTGCAATATACGCCGATATTTGACTCAGGAGAGTCTTCCCACCATTTTCTTACGGTGTCAATATCAGAAGACGCAGCGGTGTTCCATTCTGGAAGTCGTGGATGCTTCCCAACGTCCTTAGGCTCCGAGTGAGTGCTGTTGCAGGTGCATCTTCCCCCAACGATTCCATAGCAGGGAAGTATCTTCCACCCCTGACTGGCGTACCAAACAGCCCCCTCGGTGAGCCGACCATTGTCGGCTTCTTCCCAGTCGCTCATGCGTAGTCCCCATCGAATTTGTCGGAGGTAGCAGGGTATCACTTGGAAGGCTTGTCTACTGAATCCAAAAACACATAGCTTGTTAGGTATCAGGATAAAATACGTATAGACCTTTAGATGAAATAGCTAGATTTGTATGTGTTCCCCGAGCTCCCCGATCCGAAAGGCTAGGTCTTCAGGCAATGCTGAGTCAAATTTTTTCTGGGTCTTGGTGGGAGCCGGGAAGCTCGAACACTTTTGATATAGGTGATATGGCAATAATTCTTGGTTTTGCCTTGACTGTGATCGGTGCTGCCACTGGACTGAGCAGATGGTGGCTTCGGCAGCTCAGAAAAACAATCCATGAAGAGGTAGAAGAATATACAGCTCCTATTCAGCCAACTGCCAATGGGGGGCTAAGCCTTCCAGATGTTGCAAGAAAAGTTGTTGATTTAGAGCATAGTGTTAAAGATATAAAAGAAGATAGTAAAAGGATTGAAAAGTCTATAGATGAGCTTAAAACGGAGAATAGAGACACCTGGGGACTCTTGATCAAGCATCTCCTGAAAGATACGACATCTTAATATAATAAACTTTTGAGTCTAATGTTGCAGTTGTAGCCTTAAGAATGATCTAAACTCCTATCCATAGTCAGACTGTCTGAGTGATAGGAGTAGTTCCTGTGAGTCTTTCTGAAAGACTTTCTAACGCAAAGCCACGGAAATCTGGAATTCCGTGCGGAGTAGAGAAAGTTATTTCAAGTCTTTCGGGGGACGACCTGACTGCCTTCGAAAGCGTCATGTTCGACGTTCCGAGAAGAATCTCAAACCACCAGCTTCGTCAGATTCTTATAGAAGAGGGGTATGACGTTTCGTATACATCTGTTGCACAGCACCGGAGAATGCAATGTCGATGCTTTATAGGCAGAGGTGTAAAAAGTGTAAGTATCGGTTCTGATACTCATGTCTAGCTCTTTCTCAGATCGCCTAAGAAATTTAGCATCTCCTGGAAAACAGGGATCGGATATCAAGCAGTTCTCTAATTCAGAGTCGTGGCGTCCTCGAATGGAGATAGGAGAAGATGGAGGAGTTGTTGTCTCCACTCCTAGACCGATAGGACAGACTAACAGTGAAATAGAGATCCTCTCCGAGTTTGACTTGAATTCAGACGACTGGGACATCTGCTCAGCTAGAAAGTCAAAATGGCAAAGTCACGATGGAAGCTGGCTTGAGGCGTATCGAATTACGATACGACCGCGAGACTCTGTCTACATGCAGGACAAAGCTGACTTCGAAAAGCTTGTAGATGAGATATCTAGATGGAAGCCAAAAAAGACATCAGAAAAAATTACTGGAGATCTTGCCTATGTATTCGCTCCCAGCGACCAGCAGATAGGAAAGAAAGCCAATGGAGAAGGAACAGAACATTCAATCTCCAGAATACTCAAAGGCACAAGCGGTGGAGTTGAAAGACTTCAAGAGCTTAGGAAAATAGGCAGAAAGATTGGCACTGTAGTTATTGCTCTTCCTGGAGACCATGTAGAGGGCAATGTCTCTCAGGGAGGCAAGCTTCAGAGTTCATACGCATCAGATCTTGGTCTTACAGAGCAGACAAGAGTTGCCAGAAGACTTTTGATATCTCAAGTTAAGGCATTTGCCGAAGTTGCAGAACGAGTTGTAGTGATAGTAGTAAACGGAAATCACGACGAGGTTACTCGTCAGGTAATTGCCGATCCTGCTGATGGATGGAATGTAGAGATAGCCAGTTCAGTTCAAGACGCTTGTGCGGAGAACTCAAACCTGTCTCACGTTGAGTTTAGATATCCAGATAGTGGCCATCAGACCTTATCAGTGTCAATATGCGGAACTACCATAGGTCTTTTTCACGGTCATCAAAGTGGTAAGGACGTGACAAAGTACTTATCAGGGCAGGCAGCGGGACAGACTGCTCTTGGAATGGCTGATATATGGATATCCGGTCATTTTCATCATTTTAAAATAATGGATATTGGAAATAGACTTTGGATACAGGCTCCTACAACTGACCCAGGGTCAGAATGGTTCAGGGACAGACACGGGCTTGATTCGCCGCCAGGAGTCCTAAGTCTTGTCATTGGCAACGGCTATGACCCACGAAAAGACATAAGTATCATTTCAACTACCCTTGATTAGTTCGTTTTAAGTCATTTTTGAAATCTCGCAGTCGCCAAAAGATCGTAGAATACGTATGGTCCCAGATAACTGAGCACCGGTCTATTTCAAGTGCGCCTGAGCTGGAGAGCGTATGAGCTACCCCGTTGACGTGTCCACCAGGACAGTCGTTGGTCAATACACCAAAGTAAATGGGCTTCCCGCTTCAGGAACCGTTACGTTTACTGCATCAAATCGTATTGTAGACGAAAACGATACTGTTCTTTTATCCGGACCAGTTCAGGTCACACTGGATACTAACGGAGAGTTCTCCGTAGAACTTCCATGCACCGACGATAGAGATCTTACCCCAAGAGGCTGGTATTACACGATACGAGTTCGTATCAGAGGCGCTAAGCCGTACGAGTTTCGTTTCTATCTCCCAGAGGGAGATGGAAGCAATATCGATATCACCAAGCTTGACACAGCCGATCCATCAGGAGTTTCCCCGGCTGGATCAGAGATTGCTCGTGGTCCAGTCGGTCCACAGGGTCCTACAGGCCCAGCTGGATATAGCTTCCAACTTCTTGGCACATATGCAACTCTTGGCGCTCTTCAGGCAGCGCATCCAACTGGTAGCGCAGGAGATGCTTACCTAGTCGGATCTAACGTATATATCTGGGACACTGTCTCATCCTCATGGACAAACGTAGGTCCTTTTACTGGACCTACCGGAGCTACCGGAGTTACAGGTCCAGCAGGAGCAACTGGTCCTACAGGTGCCACTGGTCCACAAGGGGTAACCGGACCTCAGGGCGTTCAGGGTATCCAAGGAAACGTCGGCCCAACGGGAGCTACTGGCGACACAGGTCCTACTGGCCCAACCGGCGCAGCAAGCACAGTTACCGGTCCAACCGGTCCCACGGGTGCTACCGGACCCGCCTCCACCGTTACTGGTCCAACCGGTCCCACTGGTGCGACTGGTCCTGCTGGATCCTTTGGCGGTGCGACATTCGACTACACGTTCAGTACAAATACTGCTGACTCTGATCCAGGGTCTGGAACAGTCAAGTTCAATCAGGCTGATCTCGCTGTTGCCACGTTCATGTTCATCGATGACGAGGCTGATGGTGCAATCGACATTCAAGCGTTCCTTCGCACAATTGATGACAGCACCTCGCCCATCAAGGGCCACGTTCGCGTTCAGAACAAGTTGGATGCAAACGACTTTGCCTTCTTTGCCATCACTGGCGCGATTACCGAGGCCGCCGGGTACTTCAAAGTTCCCGTTTCTTATGTAAGCGGTCTTGCTTCTAACTTCGCTGCGGCAGAGGATGTCATCCTCACGTTCGCACGTACAGGGGACATGGGACCACAAGGTCCGACTGGTCCTACAGGTGCAACTGGAGCTACAGGTGCAACTGGTCCTCAGGGCGCAGACAGCAACGTAACTGGACCAACAGGTCCGACAGGAGCTCAGGGCATTGTTGGTCCGACAGGCCCAACTGGTGCTCAAGGTCCGACTGGCGCTCAGGGACCTGCAGGAGCATCCGGATCAGATGGAGCCGCTGGGGCAACTGGACCAACTGGTCCCACCGGAGCGACTGGTGCTGCTTCCAACGTAACTGGCCCGACTGGACCTGCCGGTGCCATTGGTCCGACAGGGGCAACTGGCCCAGCTGGCGCTGACTCCACTGTTACGGGTCCAACTGGAGCTGTTGGTGCTACAGGCCCAACAGGTGCAACTGGACCAACGGGAGCTTCAGGATCTGCCGGTGTAACAGGTCCGACAGGCCCTACTGGCGCTACAGGACAGCCAGGTATCCCAGGCCCTACTGGTGCTACTGGTTCTGCTGGAGCAGCGGGTGCTACTGGCGCTACTGGACCAACTGGTGCAACTGGTCAGCCAGGTATCCCAGGCCCAACTGGACCGACAGGCCCAACAGGTGCCGCTTCTACTGTCACCGGGCCGACTGGTCCAACTGGAGCTACCGGACCAATTGGCGATACTGGTCCAGCATCAAATGTCACTGGGCCTACTGGTCCAATAGGTCCTACAGGTCCCACTGGACCAACAGGTGCAGCAAGTACAGTTACTGGACCAACTGGTGATACTGGGCCTACAGGTTCTACTGGTCCTTCAGGCGCTATTGGACCAACGGGTCCAACAGGGCCAGTAGGAAACTTCGGAGGTGCGTCGTTTGACTACACCTTCAGCACTTCAGTAACTGATAGCGACCCTGGCAGTGGCGTACTTCGCTTTAACAATGTCAATGTACAAAACGCGACCTTCCTTTTTATTGACGATGAGTCAGATGGCGCAATCGACATTCAGGTGTTCCTGAGGACCATCGACGATTCGACTTCGCCTCTCAAGGGTCACTTCCGAATTTCTAACAAGACAAATAGTGCAGATTTTGCGTTGTTTGCCATCACAGGCAATATCACAGAAGCGACTGGATACTTTAAGGTTCCTGTTGCGTTTGTTAGCGGTCTTGCTTCGTCTTTTGACAATAACGAAGACATCATCATCACGTTTGCAAGAACTGGTGATCAGGGTCCTCAGGGTATTCAAGGTGAGACTGGCCCCACAGGTGCTGTTGGACCTACAGGTGCAACTGGTCCGCAGGGTCCAACAGGAGCGACAGGTGCTGTCAGCACAGTGCCAGGACCAACAGGTCCGACAGGTGAAACCGGATCTACCGGTCCAACAGGTGCAACAGGTCCTACTGGCGCTGCTTCTAACGTAACTGGTCCAACAGGAGCCACAGGTCCAACTGGACCAACAGGAGCAACTGGTTCTATTGGCTCTACTGGTCCGACCGGCCCCACAGGTGCTACCGGACTAATTGGAAATACAGGTCCAACAGGAGCAACGGGAGCTACTGGAGCGGCATCTACTGTTCCTGGACCTACAGGCTCCACTGGTCCTACTGGCCCGACTGGCTCAACTGGTGAAATAGGTCCAACAGGTGCAACTGGCCCAACAGGACTAACTGGTGCTACAGGAGTTATAGGTCCAACAGGACCTACTGGAGCTACCGGTCCAGCGGGGAACTTCGGTGGCGCATCGTTTGACTACACCTTCTCCTCCACCACCTCCGAAGCAGACCCAGGAGTCGGACGACTTCGCTTCAACAACGCTGACCTTCAGGTCGCGACGTTCATGTTCATCGACGATGAAGCCGATGGCGCGATTGATATTCAGCAGTTCCTTCGCACGATTGATGATTCGACAAACCCGATCAAGGGTCACATGCGGATCAGCAACAAGACGAACTCTGCTGATTTCGCGATGTTCACCATTACTGGAAACATCACCGAGCTTTCCGGATACTTTCGAGTGCCGGTCGCCTACATCACAGGCTTGGCGACAACTTTCGACAATAACGAAGACATCATCGTTACGTTTGCTCGTACTGGTGATGTTGGTCCACAGGGTATTCAAGGAGAAACAGGACCTACTGGATCAATAGGTCCTACAGGTGCCACAGGTCCGACTGGACCTACCGGAGCTGCTTCAACAGTTACAGGTCCTACAGGTGCCACAGGTCCGACTGGACCTACCGGAGCTGCTTCAACAGTTACAGGTCCTACAGGTGCTACAGGACCGACAGGTCCGACAGGAGAAGCGTCCACTGTAACTGGACCAACAGGCGCTACAGGAAGCACTGGACCGACAGGTCCGCAAGGAGTTGTTGGTCCTACAGGTCCGCAAGGCGTCACTGGACCAACAGGACCTCAGGGAATTCAAGGTCTTGTCGGTGAGACTGGCCCAACTGGTGCGGTAGGTCAGACCGGCCCGACAGGACCAACTGGTGCCACAGGCGCTCCATCAACAGTTACTGGTCCTACTGGTCCAATAGGTGAGACCGGCTCAACTGGTCCGACCGGTCCTCAAGGCATTCAAGGAATTACCGGACCTACCGGACCTATTGGAGCGGCATCAACAGTAACCGGTCCCACCGGGCCAACAGGTGCGTTGGGACCGACTGGTCCGACAGGACCTACTGGAGCTCAGGGCACCGGAGTAACAATCATTGGATCGTATCCAACTCTTGCAGCACTGCAGGCGGCTCAGCCGACAGGAAACCTAGGAGACGGGTATCTTGTAGGAGGAGACCTTTACGTATGGGACGAAGTAAGTTCTTCGTGGAACAACGTAGGAAACATCCAAGGACCTACAGGTCCAACTGGTGCCACAGGTGCTACTGGCGCAGCGTCCAATGTCACTGGACCAACAGGTGCTTCAGGAAAATTCTCAATATCTGGAACCACTCCTCCGTCTTCTCCGAACACCGGAGATGCTTGGTTCAATGAGATAACAGGAAAGATCTACGTCTACTACGACAGTTACTGGGTAGAAGTTGGCGCAGCCCCAATAGGGCCAACTGGGCCAATAGGACCTACAGGAGCAGCTTCCACCGTTACAGGTCCAACAGGAGCTACTGGACCTACTGGATATAGAGGACCAACTGGACCAACAGGACCTACCGGTCCAACAGGCTCTACTGGTCCAGCAAGCACTGTCACAGGACCAACAGGACCAACAGGACCGACAGGACCGACAGGACCTACAGGCCCAACGGGACCAGTTGGAACATTCACTCTTTCTTCCAATGTCCCATCCGGATCTCCATCAGCAGGAGATGCTTGGTATGACATCGACACTGGAAATGTCTATATCTACTACGACAACTTCTGGGTAGAAGCGGCATCTGCTGATATCGGACCCACTGGACCAACAGGACCGAGAGGTTTTCAAGGACTTCCCTCTACTGTTACTGGTCCTACAGGACCAACCGGCCCGCTTGGACCAACCGGTCCACTAGGCCCTACAGGACCGACAGGACCAACAGGTCCGGATGGTCAGCAGGGAATTGTCGGTCCTACAGGTCCAACAGGTCCAATATCTACAGTTCCTGGACCTACTGGACCAACAGGTGCGACTGGACCATCAGTTACAGGGCCGACAGGTCCAATAGGCCCGACCGGGCCTTCTGGTGGACCAACAGGTCCTACAGGAGCTGAAGGACCCACCGGACCAACAGGACCTACCGGTGCTGCAGGTGTCACAGGTCCAACAGGACCTACCGGTGCCCAGGGAATTCAAGGACCAACTGGACCTCGCGGTGTTGATACATTTAATCAGACGCTTGATGCAATTCTGGCAAATAATCTGACTATTGATGAAATTGCTTTCCCGGCAATTACTGCTCTGAACGTAACTAATAACGGAAGTAGTTCGTACAGATTCGTAAATCACTACAGCACGGTGGACAATCCAACAATCTATGCAATATCAGGACTGACTATTGCGTTCAGACTTAATTGCTCAGGCTTCCCGTTTGTCATCCAGACATCAGGAGGTAGCAACTTCAGCACTGGTCTTATTCACGTAGGTACAAATGGATTCATTTCTACCGGAGCAGACGCCCAGGGCAAGGATGTAGGAACTCTCTACTGGCAGATACCGTCTACCATAACCGGTAACTATAGGTATCAATGCGGAACGGTGCCTATTATGAATGGAACGATAACCATCAAGGACATTGTGAGTATCTGATGCCTATTGACTTTCCTAATTCTCCGACCATAGGTCAGACATACACCGATGGACTACGGACATGGTCCTGGGATGGCGAGAAGTGGACTGTTGTCCGAAGCGTAGTTCTTGGCCCGACAGGGCCAGTAGGACCTACTGGTCCAACAGGCCCTACAGGCCCTACCGGACCAACAGGCGCAACTGGACCTCAAGGCCCAGAAGGAGAATTCGTTCCAGCAGCAGGAACTCCTCCTAGTCCAGCGAGTCCCGGAGACACTTGGTACAACACTGAAGACGGAGCTTTGTACGTCTTCTATGACGGATTTTGGGTAGAGGTAGGAACAACGGAATTCGGCGGTGCTACTGGTCCTACAGGTCCGATTGGACCCACTGGTCCTTCTGGTCCCGCCGGTCCAACTGGTGCAGCATCCACTGTTACAGGTCCTCAAGGTCCTTCAGGTCCTACTGGACCAACAGGTCCTATTGGAGTCGGTGGCGTAGCCAAAGGTCAGTTTATTGATTATGCTGCATTCTTTGCAGCAGTTGGACAGTCTCCAGGAAATGTCGGAGACTTCTACGTTATTCTTTCTGAGAACACTGTATATCTCTACACCGAACAAGATGGTTGGATAGATGCTGGAGCCCTGCTAGGTCCTACTGGACCTGTAGGACCTATTGGTGCAACTGGACCAGTTTCTACTGAACCAGGCCCAACAGGACCAACTGGACCAACCGGCCCTGTATCAACGGAGCCATCAACTGTTCCCGGTCCTACAGGACCTACTGGAGACACAGGTCCAGCATCTACTGTCACAGGTCCTACAGGACCGACTGGACCAACAGGGCCTCTTGGTATTAGTGGAGGCGTCTACTACAGAGCTAGCACTACTGGAGATCTCTTCTCTTTTGATGGAATAGCCACTCAAAATCCAAACTTAGTGGCAGTTCGTGGAGAAAGAATTTACCTAGATGCTTCTGGAGTGCAGGTAACAAACTCTGTAGCACTTAGACTTACTTCTGGAAATACCGCCACTGTGCCAGGAACTACGAATAATTCTCCAACTCTTGGAAGAAACCTGACAAGCGTAGATCCAGTAATTGTCTACGATGTTCCTCTAAATGCTCCAAGTCAAATTCTGTATCAAGACGTTACTGATATCAATAACGCTGGAATTATCGAAATTATCGATAAGCAAGGACCAACTGGACCAACTGGGCCTACAGGTCCGACAGGTGCTGCTTCATCTCTTACTTCATACACTCCTGTGTGGTCAGGTGCTGGTCTCTCTTTTGCTGGTAATGCAACTGCAAACTCTGACTATGTAAGTGTTACCGCAGGTTCGACCAGAAGGCTTGTTCACTTTAGAATCATAGTTAGTACAGCCACTGTCACGAATTTTGGGACTGGTCAATACTCTCTTAGTCTTCCTTTCCTGGCATCAGACGTAGATAGAACTGGATTTGTTGGTGTTATTGAAACGACAAACAGCCTATGGAACATAAGAGGAGTAATAAACACGGGAACTGCTGTTGTACAGCTGTTCTACGCAGGCACCAATGGGCAACTTTCCCCGGTAACTGCGACTGCTCCGGTCACCCTAACTGCCAGTCCAACATGTTTTATCTATTTGGCAGGTACTTATGTGTCAGTGTAGTAGAGAGATGGAGAGATAATGCCTATCGACTTCCCATCAAGTCCTTCGGTTGATCAGCAGTACACATATAACGGACAGGTATATAAGTACAACGGAGTTGCTTGGCGTCTTGTTAGGACGTCTGCAGTAGGCCCAACTGGACCGACAGGCCCAGCTGGTCCTGCATCAACAGTTACCGGGCCTACAGGCCCAGCTGGACCTCCAGGACCTGCTGGAACTACTCCAGGACCAACCGGACCTACCGGTCCAGCCGGAACATTTACGATAACTCCGTGGACTACGTATACACCTCTATGGACTTCTACTGGAGTCAATCCAGGAGTAGGTAATGGAAGTGTCACTGGAAGATACGTTGCTCTCGGGGCGACAATCATAGGAGAAATCCGAGTTCTTATTGGAACTACTGGATTTACTAGAGGATCAGGAACATATCGTCTCTCACTCCCAACTGCTGGGGTATTTGAAAATTACCAGCCAGTTGGACAAGTAGTCATTCGAGATGAAGGTCCTGGAATCACATATTTCGGCACGGCAATTTTCAATCAGAACGCTAACAACAGAATAGAAATGTGGATTCACGGACAGAATGCTTCGTTTGACGAAGGTGTCCCAGCGGGAGCCGACACTCCATTTCTTTTCAGTGCTAGTGACAAGATTCTTGTTCAGTTCCAGTACGAAGCGAGCTTAGGCTAGGTAGGTTAAGACATGGCTATTGATTTCCCAGCAAGTCCATCAGTAAACCAAACGTACACGTTTGGATCTCAGACATGGATCTGGACTGGCACTGCATGGAATCTAGTCGTGTCACCAGTATCAGGACCAACCGGTCCAACAGGTCCATCTGGTGCCGCTTCAACCGTTACTGGACCGACTGGGCCAATTGGAAGATTCGTAATTCAGGCTGATACTCCACCAGCTAGCCCACAGCCAGGAGATGCGTGGTTCAACTCCACAAATGGAAGACTTTTTATCTACTACAACGACGGAACAAGTGCTGCCTGGGTTGAGTCTGCGTCAAGCAATATAGGTCTTCAAGGAGATACTGGTCCAACTGGTCCAACGGGTGCTGCTTCTACTGTTACGGGACCCACCGGGCCGCAAGGACCAACTGGTCCTACTGGTGCAAGAGGGCAGACAGGTCCTTCTGGGCAGACTATTACTGGTCCAACTGGCCCAACCGGACCTCAAGGACCAACCGGACCTCAAGGACCAACCGGACCTCAGGGAGAACGAGGAGTTACAGGACCTAAGGGAGATACCGGAAATGTTGGCCCTACAGGACCAACAGGTCCAATAGGTGAAACAGGAGCAACTGGTCCAGCAAGCACTGTTACAGGTCCTACAGGCCCCCGAGGATTTGCCGGTGTTACAGGTCCAGCTGGGGCTACAGGACCGACAGGCGCATCAATAACAGGTCCGACTGGACCGATTGGTCCTACCGGACCTTCTGGTGGGCCAACCGGAGCTACCGGCCCTACAGGTCCAACTGGTCCGACAGGTGCAACAGGAGCGGCTGGAATTAGGGGCGCTACCGGACCACAAGGAGCTACCGGAGCGGCATCTACTGTTCCTGGACCACAAGGACCTACAGGCGCAACTGGCGCTACTGGAGCAACAGGGGCCACTGGACCAAGAGGATTCGACTACAACAGCACTACATCAACTACGTCTACTGTCGTGTCGCTTGGCAGTAGATCTTTTGTTGTCAACTCAATTGGTGGATTTATTGTAGGAAACAGAGTTCGCGTATTTGTCACCGCAACTCCTACCATTTACATGGAAGGAGTCATACTTACGATAACTGGAACCACTGTCGTAGTCAATGTTGATTTAATAAGCGGATCTGGCACTTATAGTGCCTGGAGTTTTGGGATAACAGGAGAAAGAGGTCCTACAGGACCTACCGGAGCAACTGGTCCAGCATCCACTGTCACAGGCCCAACTGGGTCCGTTGGTCCCGCTGGGCCAACCGGTCCTCAAGGTGCAGCGAGTACAGTTACTGGTCCGACCGGTCCTACTGGCCCTACTGGCCCCGCATCAACGATTACTGGACCAACTGGTCCAGCCTTTTTTGAATTGACTGGAAATACGTACTTTTCAAGCACAACGATAACTTCAGCTGACAGAGCTACTCTAGTAAGAGTAAACAGCTCGTCTGCGGTAAATCTAACCGTTCCAGCGGACTCCACATACAACGCTCCAAATGGAACGCAAATTCTTGTTGTTCAACTTGGCACAGGGCCAGTGACAATAGTTGCTGCATCTGAAGTAACTCTTCTCTCTGAGGGAGGAAGATTTACTACTAAGGCAAGATATGCAACAGCATCGCTGATAAAACTATCAAGCAATCAATGGCTTCTTGCCGGTAACTTGACGGTGTAGACATGCTGATAGCCACCCACGCTCTCCACATAACACAGCCGTTTCCCTTTACGGCAGCGGTGTGGGAGCCAGTAGTTAACTCAACTTTTGGGTCAAATAATGTCAACTCCATCACAAAAGGACAAGGTTTGTATGTGGTGGTGGGTGGAGGTGGCAATCTTGCTACTTCATCGAACGTTACTTCTTGGACATCTAGGTCGTCTTCGTTTGGGTCCAGCTCTATTTATGCAGTGGCTTTTGGCCAAGGAAAATTTATTGCTGGCGGAAGCACTGGAAAGATGGCCATCTCTACAGACGGTATAAATTGGAGTCAACAAGTATCGTCATTTGGATCAAGCGTAATACTATCGATTACATACTCTTCTTCAGAAGATCTCTGGGTAGCTGTAGGAGGCAGTGGAAAACTTGCTACATCAAATGATGGAATAAATTGGATTCAAAGAACTTCATCATTTGGTACAAGTTTTATACGGTCTGTCTACAGCATTGGGTCTACGTTTGTGGCAGCTGGAGACGATGGGAAGCTAGCCACTTCTTCAAATGGAATAAGTTGGACCCAAAGGACTTCTTCGTTCTCACTCTCCACCATTTACGACGTGTCATCGAATATTGATGGAACGCTTTTCGTAGCAGTCGGGGATACCGGAAAAATTGCGTATTCAAGACAGACAACTACCTGGATTCAAAATCTTCCGCTATATGCATTTGGGTCAACGTCGATTAGGGCAATAGACGGATCTCTAGAAGTAAACGGAGCTTTTACAGCCGGTGGGGCGAACGGAAAGTTGGCAATATCTTTTGACGGCCAAGCTTGGGTGGAGAAAACTTCTTCTCTTGGAGCCTCAACGGTAAATGATGTTTTTACCGATACTTCTATATCGATAATTGTAGGGAACTCAGGAAAAATCGCGTACGGGACATAGGAGACTGCATGTACACATTTGAGATTGTTGGAGACCCACCAATTTGTAAAATTTTATCTGACTCTTTGGTAATAGACGAAAGTGGTCCGTGGGAGACAGTAGAAGCTGCCAATTCTTGGGCTACTGCATATACCAACAAGCTAAACGATGGACTTATCAGTCCAGAATTCCCAACATAAAAACTTTCAGTAAAACAATACTTTAGTACAATATCCTGCATATTAGATTTATGCGGAGGAAAGGCGAGCTGCCATGCCAGCAATTGACTTTCCGACTCCAGAGGAGATCGGTGAAGAGTTTACCTCTGGTGGAAACACATGGGTTTGGTCTGGCACTTACTGGGAAGTAAAGCGTGCTGCACCTCAGGGTCCGACTGGTCCGCAAGGAGCAACTGGACCCACCGGCCCCACCGGAGCAACAGGTGCAACTGGCCCACAAGGAAATGTTGGTCCAACAGGTCCAGACTCAACTGTTCCTGGCCCAACTGGACCTACCGGAGCTCTAGGACCGCTTGGTCCGACAGGGCCGCAAGGACCTACAGGCCCAATTGGTCCAACAGGACCGACAGGTCCGCAGGGAGCTGATTCATTCGTAACTGGTCCTACAGGTGCTCAAGGGGCATCTGGTCCTACAGGACCAACAGGTCCTACAGGACCAATATCTGAAATACCAGGACCAACTGGACCAATTGGTCCTGTTGGAAAGTTCACTGCGAGCCCAACTCAACCAAGTCTACTTACAGCAATCAACGGAGATGCTTGGTTTGATACAAATACGGCAAAAACTTATGTTTACTATGACGGAGTATTTGTAGAAACTGCGTCTGGGAATACTGGTCTCGCAGGACCGAGAGGTAATCCTGGCTCATACAAGATCTCTACGTCTTGGTGGTTAGGTGTATAATCTCAAAAGACCTATGTTTTTGAATAATTCTGGGTTAATTTAGTGATGGTCTTTATTTCCGCATGATGAGAGGTATGCACTAATGCCAGGTTTTCTTGGAGGCACGTCATCCGGCGGTGGTGGTACTGGTGGAGAGATTTCATTCCCCAGGGAATTCATTGACCCAGTAACCAAGCTCCGAGTCTCGGAGCCAGAGAATCTTATTGATACTGACTTTGAGTATGGCCTTCAGCCAACTAAGTGGGAGACCTTGGAGCTGATTAATAACACTCCATCATTCTTCTCAAAGTCTGGTGACACTACAATTCAGAATATCTCGTCCATTACTACTCTTAATGGGTCACGAGAGATTACGGTAACCACTTCTCAAGATCACGGTCTTGCAGCTGGAACTCCAATTAGCGTCAGTGGCACTAAGTCTCTTACAGCAGATGGTTCTTACATTATTAACTCTGTGCCATCTGCAAGAACGTTCACGTACTTGGCTAGG
>Ga0129333_10000520_pt1 | contig 31884 bp, 47 predicted proteins | sample CPB6_08_DNA_FD_94474 | JGI IMG/M metagenome (GOLD analysis project Ga0129333, IMG submission 94474) | Freshwater to marine salinity gradient microbial communities from Chesapeake Bay, USA - CPBay_Sum_0.6_0.8_DNA | ecosystem: Environmental > Aquatic > Marine > Coastal | place: USA: Chesapeake... | reverse complement strand
GTTGTCCGCATCTCTCTAGGTGTGCATGAGCCAACACCATCAGCGGCTGTCGGCGAGGCCGTGGCGCAGGGTTCGGGCCCAGGTGCTTGAGCGGGCTGGCGGCGTGTGCGAGATCCGCACGCCGTCGGTGTGCACCGGGTTCGCCACCGAGGTCGATCACATCATCCCGCTGTCGCGTGGCGGTCATCCGCTTGACGTCGAGAACCTGCGTGCGGCGTGCAAGCCGTGCAACCTCGACCGGAACGCGAAGTCGCCGCTCGTCGTGAATCCGTGGGGTCTGTGATGGCCGCGAAGAAGAAGCCGGCACCACCGTCACGGCTTGAGGTGTTGCGCGAGAACGAGCTGCTGCTGCGTGCGGCGGCGTCGACCGCAGACCCGTCGAACGTGGCGTCGATTGCGCGCGAGCTGCGGGCAACGGTCGCCGAGATCGCTGCCATCGAGGGCGAGGCAGCACCCGAGGAGTCACTTGTCGACAGGCTCGCGAGCAAGCGTGCAGCACGTCTCGCTGCCGTCAATCCAGAACCTGCCGAGCGGCGCGGTCAGCCTCGACGCCGCGGAGGCGAGCATCGAGCTGGCTGAGGCAGCCGGTCTGGTTCTCGACGAGTCGCAGCGGAACACAATCCGTGCCTGGATGGGCGAACGTGCCGACGGTTCGTGGGCTGCGTTCGAGGCGGCGCACATTATGCCCCGTCAGAACGGCAAGGGTGCCGAGCTGCAGGTGCGCCAGCTCGGCGGCCTGTTCGTGCTCGGCGAGCAGCTGCAGATCCATACCGCTCACGAGTTCAAGACCGCTAACGAGCATTTCCTGCGCATGGCGCACCTTGTCGAGGGCTGCCCCGACCTGAAGCGTCTCGTCGCCCGCATCAGGTATGCGAACGGCGAGCAGGGCATCGAGCTGAAGTCGGGCGCACGGCTCAAGTTCCTCGCCCGTTCGGGTGGCGCCGGCCGAGGTTTCGCCGGTGCTGCATCGGTCTATTTCGACGAGGCCATGTATCTCGAGGCCGACCACATCGGTGCTGCGCTGCCGACGCTGTCGACCTACTGGAACCCGCAGGTGATCTACACCGGTTCGGCAGGGTTCGGGTCGTCGTCGCAGTTGTGGAGGCTGCGCCGGCGTGCACTGTCGGGTGCGGGCGGGCGTCTCGCCTATGTCGAGCACACCGCCGAGGACGTCACACTCGACGGCGACCGTGTCGTGTCGAACCGTGACACGATCGACTCGGGTGACCGGTCGGCGTGGGAGCGGGCGAACCCGGCGCTGGGTGTGCGTATCTCGCACGAGTTCGTCGAGGCCGAGTACGAGTCGATGCCACGCGACCAGTTCATGCGTGAGCGGCTCGGCATCTGGGAACCGGAACCGCTCGTCAACCGGGCCCGTGTGTTCTCCGACTCGCAATGGTCGGCGAACTACACCGACGCCCGGCCTGACGACCCGATCGCGTTCGCTGTCGACGTCAGCCCCGACCGCCGGTCGGCTGCGCTCGCAGCCTGTGCAACGCACGAAGGCCGCCGGTATGTGACCGTGCTCGAGCACCGGCCCGGTGTCGGTCTCGGCTGGGTCGGCGCCCGTGTCGGCGAGATCGCCAGGAAGTACCCCGACGCAGCCTGGGTGCTCGATCACGGCGCAGCCGCCGGTGCACTGTCGGCCGAGTTCGCCGAGCTCGGCATCGAGACCGTCCCGCTCACCTCGCGTGACATCGCTCAGGCGTGCGGCGCCTTCCACGACGCTGTCACCGAGGGCCGTATCTGCTACCCGCGCCAGCGTTCGCTCGACGACGCCGTTACCGCTGCGACGGTGCGCCCGCTCGGCGAGGCGTGGGCGTGGGATCGCCGCAGCAGCGACGGCGACATCAGCCCGCTGGTCGCCGTCACGTTCGCCCTCGCAGCATCCCGTTCACGCACGCCCCGCCGTGCCCCGCAGATCGTCGACGTCTGGAGCACATGATGCGCGACCACATCACCACTGCGCTCGAGGTGCTCGGCGCTGCCGCCATCTGTGTCGGCGTGTTCACGATCAACCTGTCGGCCGGCCTGATCGCCGCCGGGCTCGCCTGTGTCGGCGCCGGCTATCTCGGGGGTCGCCAGTGAGCCTGATCGTGCGCCGGCGCGAGGAGCGCCAGTTCACCCCGCTGCAGAACAGCGGCTTCGGTCTCGGCGGCAGCAACTGGTCGGGCGAGCAGGTCAACGAGGCGAGCGCCCTGCAGGTTGCTGCGGTCATGGCCTGCGTCGGCCTGATCGCCGACTCGGTGGCGTCGCTGCCGCTGCGTGTGGTGCGCAGGGTCGGTGACCGTACCGAACGCCTGCCGATGCCACGGCTGCTCTCGGTGCCGTCGCCGACGGTCACGTCGTACGAGCTGGTGCACCAGACCGTGTCGAGCCTCGCGCTGCACGGCAACGCGTACATATTCGTCGATCGTGCACCGAACGGTGAGGCGCTGACGCTCACCCCGATTCACCCGAACAACGTGCAGGTGACCGGCAACGGTCTGCAGTCGGCCCGCACCTACACCGTGTCGGGCACGCCTGTCGCCGCCGACAACATCCTGCACATCCGCTGGTGGACACCGCCGCAGGCACTCAAGGGCATCAGCCCGATCGAGGAGCAGAAAACCACGATCGGCCTCGCCCTAGCGATGGAACGCCACCTCGCCCAGTTCTACGGCGAGGGCGGCACCCCGTCGTCGGTGCTCGAGACCGACTCAGACCTGACACCGGATCAGGCCAAGGTGCTGCGCGAGACCTGGTTCAACATGCACAACCGCAAGCGCCTGCCCGCTGTGCTGACCCGTGGCATGAAGTGGCGGCCGGTCACGACGTCGGCATCAGACATGGAACTGCAGGCATCGCGCGAGTTCCAGATCAACCAGATCGCCCGCATCTACCGTGTGCCGTCCTACCTGATCGGCGCCAAAGGCGACAGCCAGACCTACACGAATGCCGAGGCCGCTGGCCAGCACTTCGTCACATACACGCTGCTGCCCTGGATTAAGCGCCTCGAGGAGGCGTTCTCGTCGCTGCTCGCACGCCCTCAGTACGCCGTGTTCGACGTCGACGGGTTCCTGCGTGCCGACACCCTGTCACGCCTGCGCGCCTACCAGCTGGCGGTGATGACAGGCATCAAGACACCGAACGAGTGCCGTGCCGGCGAGGGCCTCGAGCCGTACGACGGCGGCGACGAGTTCGTGCTCGCCCTGCCCGGCGCACCGATGGCAGGCCCCGGTATCGACCCGCCCCCGCTGGGCCTCGACCCCGAGCCGCCCGCCTGATGGCGTTCACGCCGACCGACGCGATGGTCGTTGAGGCCCAGCGGGGTCTCGACTGGCGGGCCGAACACAACCGAGGCGGCACCGCTGTCGGCGTCGCCCGAGCACGCGACATCGTGAACAGGCGAGCACTGTCGCTCGACACCGTGAAGCGCATGTCGTCCTACTTCGCCCGTCACGAGGTCGACAAGCAGGGGACTGGCTGGTCACCGGGCGACGAGGGTTACCCATCGGCAGGGCGCATCGCATGGGCCCTGTGGGGCGGCGAGCCGGGCCGCCGGTGGGCTCTAGCGATCATCACCGAGAGCGCCGGCAACGACCGCGCCCTGCAGGAGAACGACACCATGCCCGAACAGCGCGACCTCGATCTCGAGGTGTTCACGCCACGCCAGAACCTGCAGTACCAGCACGACGAGCACCTCGTCGAGCTGTTCGGCCAGTACGACCAGGGCACCGGCCCCGACGGCGCCCACTATGTCGCCGAGTCACCGTTCGCCGGCGAGGGCCTGGTGTGCAGCAGCTGCGCCTTCTACGACGGCGCACGGGCGTGCGAGATCGTGTCGGGCGACATCGACCCGAACGGCATCTGCAAGCGGTGGGTCATCCCCGCATCACTCGTCGCCGCCGAGCCTGCCCCTGCCGGCAGCGGCGACACCGCAGTGCGCTACGGCGCCCTCGAGGTTGAGCACCGCAAGGTCAACGGTCGTGACGTCGAGTTCCGCACCGTGTCGGTCGGCCAGATCGAGGTGCGCGACGCCGACTCGGGCGGCATGACGTTCACCGGGTACGCCGCCGTGTTCGACTCCCCGTCGGAACCGCTGCCGTTCACCGAGACGATCCGCACCGGCGCCTTCAAGCGGTCGCTGCAGTCGGGTCGCGAGGTCCGCATGTTCCGCAACCACAACACCGACGACGTGCTCGGCTCGACCCGTGCCGGCACCCTGCGCCTTGTCGAGGACGCACGCGGCCTCAAGGTCGAGGCCGACCTGCCCGACACGACCGTCGGGCGCGACCTGGCGGTGCTCATGCGCCGCGGCGACGTCCACTCGATGTCGTTCGGGTTCTCGGTGCCGCGTGGCGGCGACGCCTGGTCGGACGACGGCCAGACACGCGAGCTGCGCGAGCTCATCCTTCACGAGGTGTCGGTCGTCACCGGCTTCCCCGCATACGCAGCCACGTCTGCTGCGGTGCGCTCGGCCGACGAGCCCGAGACATCGAACGCTGCGACCGTCGAGCCAGACCCTGCCGGCATCCCGGTGGTTCTCGCACGCCGGTTCACCGATCTCTACGCCCGCAAGGCGTAGCAGCACGCCGCACCAGCGGCACCCCGCCAGCCCGGAGCAGGCCCTCGGACGTCGCGACGGCGACGCACCACGGCCCCTGCCACCACCTGCGCACCCACAACACAACCCCCCATTCCATTTAGGAGCAACACCACCATGAACCACAAGTTCATCGAAGTGCTGTCGGAGGAGCGCGCACGCGCATGGGAGCAGGCCAAGGGCCTCCTCGACGCTGCCGCCGCCGACAAGCGTGACCTGACCGCCGAGGAGTCCGAGACGTTCGCGCGCATCAACGCCGACCTCGACGCCAAGGACGCCCGCATCAAGGAGATCACCGAGCTCGAGGCCCGCAACCAGGCGATCGCCGAGTCTCGCGCACGCGCAGGCGTGCCCGCCGACCTCGGCGGCCCGGCACAGCCCGAGGTCGACCACGACGACATGCTCGTGCGCCGCCTCCTCACCGGCGACATCCGCTCGGCCCGGTTCGAGAAGCGCACCATCACCAAGTCCAGCGCGACAATGGTCCCGACGTCGGTCTATGACCGCATCGTCGAGCACCTCGTGCAGGCCAACGTGGTGCGCAACCTCGCCACCGTGCTGACCACCGCAGCCGGCGAGAGCCTCGCCGTGCCGAAGTCCACCGCGTTCTCGACGGCCTCCATCGTCGGCGAGGGCTCGCAGGCATCGGCGTCGGACCCGACGCTGTCGACCACCACCCTCGGCGCCTACAAGTACGTCGTGCTCGTGCAGCTCTCCAACGAGCTCGCGAACGACGCCAGCGTCGACGTGGCAGGCTTCCTCGCCCGCCAGGCCGGTATCGCCATCGGCGTCGCCACCCGCGGCCACAACACGACCGGCTCAGGCTCGAGCCAGCCGTGGGGCATCGTGACCCGCTCCACCGCCGGCGTGACCGGCGGCACCGGCGTCACCGGTGCGTTCACCGCCGACAACCTCATCGACCTGCGTTACTCCGTCGGTGCCGCCTACACGGCACAGCCGGGCGTCGCCTGGATGATGAACAGCACGGCGATGGCCGCAGCCCGCAAGCTGAAGGACAGCCAGAACCGCTACCTGTTCGAGCCCGGCCTCAACGGCAACGTCGACAGCCTCCTCGGCTTCCCGGTGCAGATCAACGACTCGATGGCGAACCCTGCGCTGTCGGCCAAGTCGGTGATCTTCGGCCACATCCCGTCGTACTTCATCCGTGAGGTCAACGGGATCGACGTCGCCGTGTCCGACGACTTCGCCTTCGACTACAGCGTCCGCACCTTCCGCGTGACGCTGCGCACCGACGGCGACCTCATCGACCAGACCGGTGCTGTCAAGCACTTCGTCGGCGGCGCGAGCTGACGACGGGACGCAAGCGGGGACGGGCGCTTCGGTGCCCGCCCCCGCCTGACCCGCAGGGGGACTGATGAAAGTTCGCATGCTCATCGACATCGACGGGCCGATCGACGGGCGGCCGTGGCCCCGCAAGGGGGGCACGATCGACGTCGCCGACCATGTCGCTGCCGACCTGATCTCGAACCGCTACGCCGAGGCACTCGACGAGGTCGAGACCGCCGTCGTGAACCCGGTCGCCGAGACGGCAACCAAGCCGGCGCCACGCGCACGGCGCATTACCCCGAGCGAGTGAGGGCACAGTGCCGACGACCTACGCCACCCTCGCCGATGTCAAGGCGGCGCTGCGGATCACCGACAGCGTTGACGACACCCTGCTGACGTCGCTCATCACGACCGCCTCGCGCCGCATCGACAACCGGTGCGGCCGCAGGTTCTACGCCGACGCCGCCGCCACGGCGCGCACCTACACCGCCCAGCAGACCGACACGGTGATGACCGACGACATCTCGACGACGACCAGTCTCGTCGTCAAGGTCGACGACGACGGCGACGGCACGTTCGAGACAACCCTGACCGTCGGCACCGACTACCAGCTCGAGCCGCTCAACGCCCTTGCGCGCAGCCTGCCGATCAACCTGCTGCGTGGCACCGGGCGCGGATTCCCGCGCTCGAGCGTCGGCCAGGCGCTTGTCGAGGTGACCGCCAAGTGGGGCTGGCCGTCGGTGCCCGAGCCGATCGCCGAGGCGACTCGGCTGCTCGTCATGCGCCAGTTCCGCAGGTTCGACAGCCCGCTCGGCGTCGCCGGCTTCGGCGACCTCGGGGCGATCATGGTGCGCAACCTCGACCCCGACATCGAGGCGCTCATCGGCCCCTACACCGTCGTCACGGTCGCCTGATGCCGACCAGCATCTCCGATCTGCGCACCGGGCTGGCAACAGCGATCGGCGCCCTGGCAGGCGTGCGCGTGTACGAACAGATCCCCGACGCACCGGTCGCACCGGCAGCGATCGTTGAGCTGCGTGGCATCGACTACGACTCGACGTTCTCGCGCGGTGCCGACGAGTACCGGTTCTCGGTGACGCTCATCTCGGGACGTGCTGACGACCGCACTGCACAGACCCGGCTCGAGGGCTGGGCACAGGGGCACGGCAGCGGGTCGTTCAAGACCGCCGTCGAGGCCGACCCGACGCTCGGCGGCATCTGTGGCGCCGTGCGCGTCGAGACCGCATCGGGCCTGCAGTCCCTCGAGGTGAACAACACCCCGCACCTCGCCATCGAGTTCTCGATCACCCTCTACGCCTGAGGAGCAACCAGTGCCCTTCATCAACGCGCAGCAGACGCGCATCCTGTGGGGCGACATCGCGCTCCACGCCTACCTGCGATCGGTCGCCCCGTCGGCGACACGCGACATGATCGAGGTGTCCACGCTCGGCGACACGTCCAAGGCGTTCATCCCCGGCCTCACCGAGTGGTCGCTGAACGTCGACGGCCTGTTCGACTCGACGACCGGCGCCGGTTCCCTCCTCGACGACATCACGACCACGCTTACCTCGGGCGCAACGGTCGCCACGTCGGTCGCCCCCGACGGGTTCGCCGCCGGCAACAGCGTCTGGCTCATGCCGTCCAAGATCGTCACCTACGAGCCGACCTCGCAGGTCTCCGATGCTGTCGGGTTCAGCATGGCGTTCGGCGCCGGCACCGCACCGGCGCTCGGCACGAGCATCACCGATCTCGCAGCGGTGTCGACGACCAGCAACTCGACAGCGCAGGACAACACGACGTCGAGCGCCAGCGGTGCGGTCGCCCACCTGCACATCACCGCCGTGTCGGGCACCACGCCGACGCTTGCGGCGGTCGTGCAGCACAGCACGAACAACTCGACCTGGACGACCCTGGCGTCGTTCACGACCGCCTCGGCCATCGGTTCCGAGGTCATCACCGCCACCGGAACCGTGAACCGCTACGTGCGGGTCGCCTTCACCGTGGGCGGCACCACCCCGTCATTCACCTGCCAGGTCAGCCTGGCTCGTTACTAGGAGCAACACACCATGCCCTTCGTAGCCGCGCGCGCCTCGGCCTTCAAGCTCGACAACGCCGCAGGGTCGCTGACCGATATCAGCACCTATGTGGATTCTGTCGGCGGTCTCGCCAATACCACCGACATGCTGGAGACCACGACCTTCGGTGCGACGTCCAAGACGTTCATCGGCGGTCTCCGCAACGGTGACACGATCACCGTGTCCGGCAAGTGGGACACCACGCTGAACACACAGCTGACCGGCCTGCTCGGTCTCAGCACCTCGAGCACGTTCGAATACAGCCCGGCCGGCACCGCAGCGTCGACGCCGAAGGTGTCGGGCGAGTGCTTCGTCACCTCCTACGAGGTGTCGTCGTCGGTCGCCGACCTCGTCACCTGGACGGCTTCGCTGCAGATCAGCGGCGCTGTCACCTGGGGCACGAACTAGCCGATGCCGCCGAGGGCGCGCTCGACAACGTCGAACGCCGTCTCGCTGCGTGTCGACGGGGCGAAGGAGATGCGCGAGACGCTCAAGAATCTCGGCGACCGGGCCCTGCTCAAGGAGCTCGGCGCCGAGAACAAGCGCATCGCCGGCATGATCGTCGCCGCAGCGCAGGGCCTTGCGGGCACCAGCGCCAACCCGTCGCGGCAGAAACGCGAACGGATTGTCGCAGGCAACCTGCTCGAGACGAAGGCCGCCAGCTATGTCGGCATCCGTCTGCCGCAGCTTGTTGACGTGGGCGACAAGCGCGGCCCGAGGGCGGTCGGGATGGGCACCGAGTTCGGCGCCTACCAGAACCGGCGCCGGCTGCGTAAGTCGACCGGCGGCCGCAACACGATCGTCCGCAACGACGAGGACATCGACGCCGTCATCCGTCGGGTCGAGAACCAGACGATCACGCGTGATCGCTACGGCGGCGCATCGACGATCAAGAAAAAGACAAGGGCAGTCGGCGGCGAGGCCGTCAGGGTGACCGGTGTCGTGAAGGGCTGGAACACGTTTCGGCCGTGGCGGGGCAACGGGACACGCGCCGGCTACTTCCTGTTCCCCGCCATCAGGCGCAACAGGGACAAGGCCGTCGAGCTCTACATCGCCAAGATCGAGAACATCTGGTCACGCCGCAAGGCGGCATGACCGAACGACGAGGGGAGTCGTCATGTCAGACAAACCGGCAGCGGTCACGCTGCAGCTCACACCGCCCGGCGAGACCGAGGCGCACGAGATCGAGATCGACCTGCTGTCGTTCACGCTCGCCGAGCGCAACATCGCCAAGAAGGCGCTCGCCCAGTTCACCGACCCCGACCTGCTCGAGGTCATGGCCGTCAACGCGTGGGTGGTGTGGAAACGCACGCACCCCGAGTGCAAGCTCGACGACTGGGTGAACGGCATCACCTTCGGCGACCTTGTCGGCACCGACTGGGCGTCGGTCGCCGAGCAGCCGTTCCACACGCCCGAGGGTTACGACCCGGAAGCGTGAGGCATCGGCTGCTGCAGTGGTGGCCGGTGCTGTGGACAACCTTCGGCGTCAGGCCCGGTGATGTCGGCGACCTGACGCTCACCGAGGTGCTCGCCATCGAGCACTACCTGACGACGCACGCCCAGCGATAGGGGAGACATGAGCCAGTATCGCGACCTCGTCGTCCGCATCGTCGGCGACGCCAAGGGCATGAAGAAGGCAACCAAGGAGGCCGAGTCTGGCCTCGACGCCTTCGAGAACCGGATCGGCCAGCTCGGCTCCACCCTCGCCGGCGTGTTCGCCGGTGGTGCCCTCATCTCGTTCGCGAAGCAGGCTGCCGACGCCGCCCTAGAGGACCAGCGCGCGCAGGAACGCCTCGCCAAGACGCTCGAGAACGTCACGGGCGCAACACGCGCGCAGATCGCTGCCGTCGAGGACTACATCTCGGCGACCGAGTCGCAGTATGCGGTACTCGACGACGAGCTGCGCCCTGCGTTCGAGACGCTGGTGCGCGCCACGAAGGACACGGCACAGGCGCAGAGCCTGCTGCAGCTCGCCCTCGATGTCTCGGCCGGCTCGGGCAAGAGCCTCCAGGACGTGTCGGTCGCGCTCGTCAAGGCGATGGGCGGCCAGATGCGGGGCCTCAAGGACCTCGGCATCCAGGTGAAGACGACGTCGGGTGACACTGCGTCGTTCGCCGACGTGCAGGCGCAGCTCAACGCGATGTTCGGCGGGCAGGCTGCCGAGGCTGCCAACAGCCAGACCGGCCAGATGAAGGCCCTGCAGATCCAGTACGAGAACACCAAGGAAGCGATCGGCCGTGCCCTGCTGCCGGTGATGCTGCAACTGGCGAACGTCGCGAACAGCCTGTTCGGCTGGTTCAACAGCCTGAGCAGCGGCACGCAACAGTTCCTTGTGCAGGTCGTGGCCTTCACCGGTGTCGCCTACGCAGCGGTCAAGGGTTTCATGGCGATCCGCACTGCCATCATCGCGATGAACGCTGCTGCGGCTGCGTCGCCGATCGGCATCATCGCCGCAGCGGTGGGTGCCATCGGGGCGCTTGCGATGAGCACATCGAGTGCTGGCGACTCCGCCGAGAAGGCGATCGACTACACCGAGGAGTACCGCAAGGCGGTCAGGGACCTCGGCCTCACTGCCGACGCGACGGCAGTGCTGATCGAGGCTGCCCAGAAAGCCGTCGACGACAATCAGAGCAGCGCAGAGACGCGTGCCCCCTACGAGGCAGCGATTCGCAACATGGGCCTCGCCGCATCCGACACCGAGAAACTGCTGTACGCCCTCAATAATCAAGGCGTTCTTTTTACGGATGTCTTGGAGGGCATGACGCCAGAGGGTCGGAAAGCCGCTATCTCACTGCAGGCAATCGTCGAGTATGCGGCGCGCCTCCCGCGCGAGATTCAGTACGGCACCAAGGGCATCGAAGGGTTGACCGACGCAGCCGGCGAGGTTGAGAAGCCGATCATCAACGCAAGCGGCGCGCTGCGGGACTGGGTACGCGAGCAGGAGATCGCCGCGCAGGAGTCTGAGCGTTGGGCAAGGCGCACGATCACTGCGTACGACTCGGCGTTCGCCTATCTCGAGGGCTTGGTCAACAAGGACCAGGCGGTCGAGAACATTGCGGAGAAACTCAAGGAGTACCGCGAGCAGGTCGAGAAGACCGGCGACAAGTCGAAGGACTCGCTCAAGGCGCAGAACGAGTACGTGCTGGCGCTCGCCAACGGCGCCGCCGTTGCTGCCGAGTCGGTGCCTGGTTTCGACAAGCTGACCGAGGCCCAGCAGAAGGTTGCCCAGTCACGGTTCATCAACGAGTGGGCACGCAACGTCCAGAAGACCGTCGAGCCGGGCTCGCCGCTGTGGGTCGCACTGCAGCGCATCATTGACCAGGTGTTCCTGCTCACCGGCGGGTCGACGTCGTCGGACATGATCGGGTCGATCAACCTTGAGGGCGTCAAGCTGCCCGGTCGGGCGAAGGGCGGGCCGGTGATGGCCGGCAGCGCCTACGTCGTCGGTGAACGCGGCCCTGAGGTTTTCGTGCCCGGTGCGTCAGGGACCATCATCCCGAACGGTGCCGGCGGCAGCAGCATCACGGTGAACGTCACCGCCCCGACGGGGACCGACCCGTACGCGTTCGGTAACGCTGTCGTGTCGGCTCTCAAGTCGTGGGTGCGGGTCAACGGCAGGCTCGCTGGGGTCGCGGCGTGAGCATCACGCCGCACGGGCGGTCGGGCCAGTATCCGACGCTGACGGTCGAGATCGGGTTCTCGACGGTGTCGTCGGGCAGCTCGACGTGGGCGACAGGCACGTGGTCGTCGGCGAAGTGGTCGGGTCGTGACGTGGTGTGGACCGACGTGTCGGATTACGTGCGCGCGCTGTCGACCAGCCGTGAGCGCAACCGTGACACGGACACGTTCCCGGTCGGCACGGCGACGGTGGTGCTGTCGAACAAGGACGCCCGGTTCACGCCGGCGAACACGTCGGGCCCGTACACGTCGAGCGGTGTCACCAAGGTCGTGCCCAAGGTCCCGATCCGTATCCGGGCCACCTGGAACAGCGTCACCTACGGCGTGTTCTACGGGCGCATCAACTCGTGGCGTGACGACTACCCGGCGCAGGGCAAGGATTGCGTGACGACGATCACCTGCACCGACGTGCTCGCCGACCTCGCCGTCATCGACCTCGCCGCACTGGTCGCGCCGGTCGGCGCTGGCGAGCTGGCCGGTGCACGCATCTCGCGCATCCTCAACTCGTCAGGCTGGGCGTTCGGCACCGACATCAACACCGGCGCAATCGTCACCTGTCAGGCAACAAGCCTCGGCGACAACGCACTCGACATGGTGCAGAAGGCTGCCGAGTCCGACGGCGGTGTCGTGTTCGCCGACCAGGACGGCGACCTCACGTTCCAGGACGGCTACTACCCGACCGGTGCGCGCTCGAGCAGGGCCAGCACCGCGCAGATCACGTTCGGCAGCGGGGCCGGGCAGGTCAAGTTCCTCGACCCGGTGCTCACCTACGACGACACGCTCATCTACAACGATGCGACTGCGACACGGACGGGCGGCACGGCACAGGAATCGACCGATGCCGACTCGATCAGCCTGTACGGGCGGCGGTCGCTGTCGCGCACCGACCTGGTGTCGGAGACCGACGCCCAGGCGAAGGTGCTCGCCGACCTCGACATCCTCCGGTTCGCCGACCCCGAATACCGGGTCGCGTCGCTGGTCGTCATGCCGGCGTCGTCGCCGAGCACCTACTGGCCGCTCGTGCTCGACTCCCGGTTCGGTGACTACTGCGTCGCCAGCGTCGCAACACCATCGGGGATCACGATCACCCGTGACGTATTCGTCTCGGGCATCTCGCACAACATGACGCTCGAGGGCGGCTGGTCTGTGCAGTTCGGGTTCACGTCGGCCACCCCCTACAAGGGCACGTGGGGCGGCTGGGACTCGGGCCTGTGGGACACCGTCACGTTCTTCGCCTAGGGGGTAACGCTTGGCACTCATCAGCAACGTCACGGCTGGCGCGACGATCGACCCGACATGGGGCAACGCGATCCGCGACCAAGGCGTGCAGACCACGACGTCGGGCGCACGGCCGGGAACACCGGCCGAGGGCATGCTCATCTACGAGACCGACACCGACCGCCTGCTCGTCTATTCGGACACGGCTTGGGTGAGGGTCGGTCAGGGCACGACCTCGGGCCGCACCGGCTGCACGATCCGCAAGACCGGCAACACAGCCGTCGGCAACGTCTCGAACTCAACGATTACCTTCACGGTCGAGGATGTCGACACCGACGGCTTCATCGCCGTGTCGTCGAGCACCGTGACGATCCCGGCGAACCTCGGCGGGCTCTATTCGGTCGCCTGCTCGGTCACCTTCGATACCGGCGGCGTTGCGACCACGATTGGCGTGTCGATCCTTGCGAACGTCTCGGGCACCAACTACGGGTACTCCGGCTCGGTGCTTGCGGCGAACAACACGCCGACACAGTCCGGCAACATCAAGACCTCGGGCATGTCGATCGCACTGCCCCTGTCGGCTGGTGACACGCTGACCTTCTCGACGATCCAGTCGTCGGGCGGGTCGCTCAACCTCACCAGCGCCATCGCTCACGTGTACCGGATCGGGGTCTGACATGGCGCGCATCGAGAATGTGGCCGGCGGGAACCCGGTGACTGCGTCGTGGGGCAACGCGGTGCGTGATGCCAGTGTTATGCAGGTGACTACCGCAGAACGCTCGAGCATCACCGCTGTGACGGGCCAGATGTGCTTCGACACGACGCTGAACCGGTATTTCGTCTACAGCGGCACTGCCTGGGTGCCGACGGGGCTTGCTGCCGTCCCGGCCGGACGTGTCGGCTGCACGGTGCTGCGCAACGCGAACCAGAGCATCCCGACCGGCGTCGGCCGGCAGGGCGTCACCTTCGACGCCGAGAACTACGACTCTGACGGGTTCTTCACGGCGTCGTCCACCGACATTGTCATCCCCACCGGGCTTGGCGGCCTCTACGGCGTGTCGTTCACGATCTGGTGGGCAACGTCGCCTGGTACCTCGTCCTACACGCGCCTAGCGATCATCCCGACATCAGGCAACTACGGCAACATCGACGGCGACTCGTCAACGGGCTCGACGTCAACGCTGGGCGGCACGCCGCACGTGACGGGAAACGCAGGTTTTTGGGCGTTCAATGATGGCGACAAGGTGCAGCTGTTCTGTTCGCAGCAGACCGGCTCGGCGATCAACATCACCGCACGTGTCCAGCTATTCAGGATCGGGGTCTGAAATGGCTGCAGCCAACCTCAACGTCGCACGCCTCACCGTGTAGGGGTTCCAGATGACAGACCTGTACCCGTGGGGCTACGCCGGCGCACGCCTCACGCTCGAGCAGATCGCCGCCAAGCCGGGCGTCGCAATGATGGACCCCGAGTTTCGTCGTCGCACGTTTGCGATGATGCAGACTGCCCGCAGGGCGGGCGTGTCGCTCGGCATCGGCGGCGCCGGGCGCAGCACCGCCTCGCAGCGTGCCTTGTTCCTGCGCCGTCACGATCCGGTGCTCGTCGGTGGCTGCTGCCGGTTCGAGGGCAAGCGGTACAGGCTGAAGCCGCACACGGCACACGCCGCACCGCCGGGCCTGTCGTATCACGAGCCGACAACACCGGCCGGTGGGGTGCTCGCCGCCGACATGGTCGGGAACCTCAAGTGGATGGCCGGTGCGGTCGCCGAGTTCGGGCTGCGTGAGTTCTCGAAGGTGAACAGCGAACCGTGGCACATCCAGCCGGTCGACATCCCCGGCGGGCGCTCCGCATACAGCCCGCACAGGCATCACCCGCTCAAGCAGATCACCCTGCCCGGCGACCTGCCGACACCGACACTGAAGCGTGGCGACGAAGGGGCAGCAGTCGCACGCCTGCAAGACCTCCTGCGCGCACACGGGCACGACCCCGGTCGCAGCGACGGCAGGTTCGGCCCGCGCACCGAGGCGTGCGTCAAGGCGTTCCAGCTCGCCAACGGCCTGCCGGTCGACGGGATCGTCGGCCCCGCAACCTGGGCGGCGCTCTCGTGACCGCCGGCACCGACGTGCTCGTCGCCGTCATCGCAGCCGGCGCAACGATCACCGCTGCCGTTCTCACCATGATCGGCAACGTCGTCAAACTGCGCCGCGAGAACCGCAAGCAGCACGGCAGCGTCGGCGAGGCACTCGCACGCGTCGAGACCAAGGTCGAGATGACACACGAAGGCGTGCGTGACGTCGCCGCCCGGCTCGACGACCACATCAACGGGCCGCACCACACCAGCAGCGTGATCGTGCACCCGAGACACATCACCGGCGGCAACGCCGACGTCGCCTGAACACAGGGGGAAACATGACCAGCAAGCTCAAGGCCAAGCTCGCGAACATCGGGCTGTCATTCATCCGTGCGTTCGCCGCCGGTGCCAGCCTCGGCCAGATACCGGGCGACCTGCGCGGGGCGAAGGCGGTGCTCGTGTCGGCCATGATCGCCGGCGGGGCGGCCGCCCTGCGCACCATCCAGGCGATGCTCGAGCAGGCTGCGGGCACCGACACCGGCGGTGACATCTGAGCGCCAAGCCGGGCGGCCTGCTCGACGCCATCAAGGCTGCGCAGGACTCGCACCGTGTCGGCTCCAAGTGTGGCGTCGCCACCATGATGCAAACACTCACCGACGCCGACATCGCCGACCTGCGCACTGCGCTCGCCGACCCGACAATCACCACCGTCGTGATCGGGCGCACCCTGCGCGCCCTCGGGCACAAGGTCGGCGACGACAGCCTGCGCCGGCACCGGCGGGGGGTCTGTTCCTGTGAGCCTCGCTGACGAGATAGCAGCACGCGCCGTCACCTCGCGCGACCGGCTCGGCCGGATCGCCGACCTGCTCGAGCGCAACGGCATCGACGTCGACGACGTCGGCAAGGTCGACAGGGTCAACGTCTGGCAGGGGTTCTACAAGGACGCCGACGGCGAGGCCCACACGGTCGACATGACCGGCATCACCCTGTCGCCGAAGTGGGCAGACGGGCCGCAGTGGCCGGTCGTCCAGCCTGCGACACCGGTCAAGGTGCCGCCGTCGAAGGTGCGACCCGAGGTCGTCGACGGCTGGGAACGTGCCGTCATCCTGCCCGACATGCAGGTCGGCTACTACCGGTCGCACGGCGAGCTGCTCGAGCCGACACACGACGAGGCTGCGATCGCCATCGCGCTCGCCGTCTGCCGCCAGGCACGCCCGGCGCTCGTCGTCATGGTCGGCGACAACGCGGACTTCCCCGAGCTCGGCAAGTACCGGCTCTCGCCCGCCTACGCCCGCACGACACAGGCAACCATCGACCGGCTCGCCATCCTCGCCGCCGAGGTCCGGGCCGCTGTCGGCCCCCACTGCCGTGTCGTCTGGCTCGCCGGCAACCACGAGGAACGCCTGCCGAACTATCTGCTCGACAACGCTGCCGCAGCGTTCGGGCTCAGGCAGGGCAACCAGCCCGAGTCGTGGCCGGTGATGTCGCTGCCGCACCTGTGCCGGTTCGACGACCACGACATTGAGTACCTGCCTGGCTACCCGGCCCGCTCGCACTGGATCAACGAACGGCTGCGCGTGGTGCACGGCGACAAGGTCGCCAGCGGCGGCTCGACCGCCCACAAGTACCTCGGCACCGAGAAGACGTCAGTCATCTACGGTCACATCCACCGCATCGAGTACGCCGAACGGACACGCGAGGATCACGACGGCCCGAAAACGATCATGGCTGCCAGCCCCGGCTGTCTCGCCCGCACCGACGGTGCCGTCCCCTCGACGAAGGGCGGCATCGACCTCGACGGCCGACCCGTCGTCAGGCACGAGGACTGGCAGCAAGGTCTCGCCGTCGTCGAGTACGAACCGGGCGACGGCCGGTTCACCTACGAACAGATCGCAATACGAGACGGCTGGGCCCGCTGGCGCGGCCGTGAGTACAGGGGGTCGCAATGAACAGGCTGCCGCTTGCGTTCGTCGTCGGCTGGTGCGTCGGCGGCACCGTTGCCGTCGGCTACCTGTTCTGGTGGTACTGCCGATGAAGGGCAAGCTCGTCCGTGTCCGCTGGCACGACGCACACTCCTGCGGCGACGGCTGGCAGGCCATCGAGGAGATCGACGCCGAACCGTATGTCGTCGACTCCATCGGCTACGTCATCGTCGGCGCCAAGCCGAACCACATCGTGCTCGCAGCCTCGGCCTCCGATGACGCTGTCGACCACGTGTTAGCGGTCCCGCTCGGCATGGTGCGCGAAGTCGTCGAGCTGAACGACGGCGCCCGCATCCCGCTCGAGCAACTCTGCTAGATCGTCGCTGCTCCCCCTCCAGCGACTACGCACGCCCCCGCCCGCAAGGGTGGGGGCGTGCACTGCTTTTCGGGGAGGTCGGCGTGACACATCTCTGACACATTCGAACACATTCGGTGCGGTAACGTGCGACCAACGCAGACCTGAGGGGGAACGCGATGCCGAGTTTCATGACTCCAAAGCAAGCATCGGTCACTTGGCCGGGCGCTACGGGCACCGTCACGCGGATCAGCGTTGACAAGCCGGTGCAGATGGTCGGGACGATGTTTGAGACGCAAGATCCCGACTGGGTTGGTCGATGCCCGAACGGGCACGAGAACACTTGGCAGACCCTCCGACGGGTGAAGGTCGGCGAGTACTGGTGTGATGACTGCAACGACATGATCGACGAGATGGAGACGCGTTGCGCACGGTGCGACGAACCGCTAACCGGCCGCACGTTGCCACCCGGCGACGTTGCTGTGCCCGGTGTTGTCACCACAACGGCCGAAGTGGTCGGCACCGGAGAACCGCCGGCGTTTGACTCGCTGGCGCGCATCGAATGGGACGGCAAGATCGCCGACGCCTACATCATCGGTTGGACACGACACGGCACCGACGGCTTTACCGCCACGCTTGAGTTGACCGGAGAATGGAGGCAGAAAGGTGGCTGACGACGACGACATTGTGTCCCGACTGCGCACCGGCGAACACACTTCTTTAGGGCGTTGCCTGAAAAGATTTTCCGAGAAATGTTGCTGTAGTGGTTGACGTCATGTGCGAAATGTGGTTAGATACAGACATGGCAGCAAGCGCAACCACTACAGGCCGCAAGGCCGGAAGGGAGGCCGTCATGGCCGCCAACACAGTCACTGTTCGCATTGCGAACTTCCCGATCGTCAACGGCTACTGGGGCCGCATTGACGGCACGGTCGAGTGCGAGGCCAAGGTGCTGCGCACCTACAACGGCAAGATGGTTGAGGTCAAGCTGGTGAACCCGCCAGCGCCCTACAAGAAGGGCGAAGTGCTTGCCCTTGACATCCTGCCCGACGGGTCGTTCGGCCCCGCAGAGGTTCTCGGCCTGCTGGAGGTGAAGTGATGAGCGCCGTGCTGTGGATCAACCAAGACCAAGGCGGCTGCACCTGTGTCGCCCACGCAGGTCGCGAACTTACGGCCTGCCTGAACGCTCGCCCGAAGGCCAAGACCCACCAGACCCAGCGAGGTCGCTGGCTGCTGGTGAACGACGACGACAGGGCATTCTGGAGGGCAGAGATGGGCAGTGAACTTGACTGCGAGGTCTGTGAGCAAGATCGTCGCAATGCGGGGCCGCACCTCAGGCTCGTCAAGTGACCGAGCCGTCAAGGTTCGCCGAGTACCGAGATCGCCTGCGAGGCGGTCCTGCGCGCACACCAAAACCCTGCGGCACCTACGCAGCGTTTCGTCGGCACCAGCGCAACGGCGAGCCGATTGACGACGCCTGTCGTCAGGCATACAACGAGCACCAGCAGGCGATGTACCGACGGCGCAAACAGGCGTAAGGGTGCCCGCTGCACGCTTGATCGTTCGGTAGCAAACAGGGCAGCGGCAGGGCAGCGGCAGGGCAAGTGCTGCCCTGTGCCCGCAGATGCACGCACGTTTACCTGCGGTTTTGCACGCCACGACATCAAAAAAGCGCATTCACACCGTGGAGGTCATCGGTTCGAGCCCGGTATCGCCCACTAGAAAACAGCAGGTCAGCGGGGGTGCGAGCCCCCGCTGACCGCCGTTTCGGGGGCCTGTCAGGGCAGAACAGGGCAGACAGGGCTAACGTCGTGCCCTGTGGCGGTGGAGAAACTTCCGAGCGGCAAGTGGCGTGCGAGCGTCCAGCACAACGGCGCGAGGCGCAGGTCGGCACCGCAGCCGACCAAGGCAGCTGCGAAAAACGCTGAGGCCGCGCTGCGACTTTCGCTCACCGACGAGCTCGGCCCGTCGATGCGCCAGCCCGAGCAGGTTGCGGGCATGACTATCGGTGACCTGGTGCGGCTCAATCTTGAGCACTCGAGGTTCAGCGCCACCTATGCGGCCGAGACGAGGCGCACGCTGGCACGCCTGCCTGATTCGATCACGCACCGCCAGGCGGCGAATGTCGCACCGTTGCACGCGGCGCGCTGGTGGCAGCAGCTGGAGCGCGACGGTTGGACGGCCCACATGGTGAAGCGGGCGCACGAGGTGATCTCGTCGGCGTACTCGCGCGGGATCAGGCTCGGCATCGTGCGCAGCAACCCGCTACGCGACGTCGCACCGCCCAAGCCGCCTGCGCCCGAGATCGTGCTGCCGGCGCAGGACACGGTGCCGAAGGTGCTCGCCGTCGTCAACGACCCCTGTTTCGCTGCGCTCGTCTACGTGATCGCGACGACAGGTGTGCGCCGTGGCGAGGCGGTCGGCATCAAGTGGGGCGACATCACCACCGGCGACAGGGGCACCAGGTTGACGATCCGTCGAGCCGTGTCGTACACGCCGGCGAGCGGTGTCGTCGTCAAGGACACCAAGACGGCAGCGAAGGGCCGCCGCACGATCCCGTTGCCGCCCGAGACGGTGCAGGCGCTCGCCCGCTGGAAGGCTGCGCAGGCCGAGCGGCTGACGATCGAGGCGGTGATGCCCGATGCGTTCGTGTTCTCGCTGACGGGTGACGCCCCGCACCGGCCCGATTGGGCGCAGGCACGGTGGGCGAAGGCGTGCAGGGCGGCAGGGGTGACGGCGCACCTGCACGAGCTGCGGCATGCGTTCGTGTCGAGCCTGCTCGAGGCCGGCGAGAACCCGGTCAGGGTGTCACGCCTCGCCGGGCATGCGCGCACCAGCACCACGCTGGACATCTACGGGCACCTGCTCGAGGGGTAAGCACCGCCACTAGACGACGTTTGCGGGCGTGGCTAGTTTTCGTTCAGCACGAGGGGGTGCTTCATGCAGGCCAGTCCGTTGTTCGCGAGGTTCCTGCCCGCCGAGATGTTCGGGGGGGGGGGGGCTCAGGGCCTAACCCTGTCACAGCCCGAACATATGTTTGGTGTCATGACGGACGACGAGGTCACACCGGAGGTTGAGCTGGCGGCTCAGGTGGCAGTCGCTCGAGCAGAGCTCGCAGAAGTTCGCGCACTTCTGCTACGTCTCGCCGCAGCCCTGCCACCTCATCAGACAGCGACACCGGGGTCGTAGCGTCCAGGGCCGCCTCGATCAGGCGTTTCGTGTTGTCCCGACAAGCCTCGCCGGTCTCGACCGCTGCGATCGTCATGCGCGAGACGCCTGCGAGGGCGGCAAGCCGCTCCATCGACAGACCTGCAGCAATACGCCGCCTGTGCACGCTCTCGCCCCAGTTTTCCACCTTGTGTAGCGTAGTGCTCGCCTGTGGATAACGGCAAGAATCTTGCAATGACTTGCATACCTGTGCACAGGTTGGCATACTGCCCGGCATGGACAAGCCGAAGTTCCTCCACCTGCACGATCTCGGTCTGCAGCTCCTCGACTCCGGGCGCCCTGCACCAAGCCGTCGCACGCTGATCCAGCGGGGGCGGGCCTTCGCCGAGGCGAACGGCCTGCGCATCTTCTCGATCGGCGGCCAGCACTTCGTGTCGAGCGCCGAGGTCGACCGCCTGCACGACGGGGCAGCCGCATGAACCGGTGGCGCTGCGCCCGTTGGTGCTGCGAGGCGTTCACGACCCCGACCCCGCACCAGCCGTACCACCTGTGCGACCGAACCGGCACCGTCGACGCCTACGTCGCCGATCACGGCACGACCGGTGCGCGCGCTGTCGTCACCGAGCTTGTCGAGCGCCGGCACCTCAAGGCCGTGGCGTGATGCAGGCCGTCGACCCGCACGCGGCGCTCGCCCTGTTCGCCGACGACCCGCGCTACCCACAGGTGCGTGCACAGATGCACCCGTCGATCGGCGGGGCGTTCGCGATCCCTGCCGACACCGATGACGCACTCGTCTGCATGGCGACACTCGCTGCGATCATCTCGCACCGCGAGCTGCTGCTCGCCGGGGGCGACACCTGCAACCACGTGGCACGGGTGAAGGCGATCGCCGACACCGTCGGCCACGATGCCTCGAGGCACTACGTCACCACCAAGGCCGGTGTCGGTCACTGGTTCGAGTTCACCGCACGGGTGATGGCATGAGGCTCGCCACCGACCTCGCCTTCACCGACGCCGAGTGGGACATCGCCACCGACGTGCACCACAGCCTGCAGGCCGGGGGGCCGCTGTCGCTGCGCGAGCGCCAACTCGCTGCCGTCTGCGGCAGCACCGAACGGGCGCTGCAGGTGCTCGCTGCGGTGCGCCGGGCCGAGGCACACCTCGAGCGCATCCTCGCACTGCCCGACAGTGCACCCGAGTTCCACCTGTCGCCCGCTCCGCAGCCCACCCCTGCGTCGAGCGAGCGGCGGGCAGCGCGATGCACGGCAACCGCGCGCGCTGCCCGCACCGAACTTGCACTCGGCATCGCCGCGACGACCGTCGTCGGGATGGTGCCGGTGCTCACCGCCATCAACACCTTCCGAGGGGGGAACTGAATGAGCAGGGAACGGGACAAGAACCCGTCGCACGTCATCGCGATGCTGCGCACCGTCATCGCCGCATTTCGACGTGACGGCGTAACCCACGTCAGCGTCGACGACCTCGAGCAGGCCGTCGATCAGGTGGAGGCCCGCCGTGGCCGCTGACGACAACCACGCCTTCGGCCTGCGCCTGTTAGCGCATCCGCTCACCGGTATCGCCGGCATGAGCGACGAGGAGCGCCGCCAGGTCATCGCTGCCGCACGCCACATCGACGGCCTCGTCGACCGCCTGTCGGCCCTCGAGCAGGAACGCGACTACTGGCAACGGCTGGCGAGCAATGTCTGACCTGACGTTCGGTTCCCTGTTCGCCGGCGTCGGCGGGTTCGACCTCGGCATGGAAGCCGCCGGGTGGGAATGCGCCTGGCAGGTCGAATGGGACGACAAGTGCCAGCAGGTGCTCAGGTATCACTGGCCGACCGTGCCGAAGTACGGCGACGTGTCCACCGTCAACGGCAACGAGCTCGCACCCGTCACCTGCATCACGTTCGGCTCACCCTGCCAAGACCTGTCCGTCGCCGGCAAGCGTGCCGGGTTGGACGGCAACCGCTCTGGCCTCTTCTTCGAGGCGATCCGAATCATCAAGGAGATGCGTGATGCAACTCGATCTGTTTACCCCCGATGGGCAATCTGGGAGAACGTCGTCGGAGCCCTCAGCAGCAATCGTGGGCACGACTTCGCTGCCGTCCTCGATTCGCTGGCAGAAGCAGGGGCGGTGGCAATCGAATGGGCTGTCCTGGACGCACAATATTTCGGAGTGCCCCAGCGACGACGGCGCGTGTTCGTCATCGCTTGCTTCGATCCTGCAGCCGCCGAACGATGTCCCGACCCGCTACTACCTGTCGCAGAAAGCCTGCCAAGGGATTTTGCGACGCGCCGAACGGCGCGGAAGACAGCTGCCGCAGGTGCTGCACGACGCGCTGACACAAGCAGCAGCCTGACCGAGGAACACACACACACACACGTCGCCGCGCTCACCTCAACCGGTGTCGGCACCTGCAGCGCAGACGACAACCAGGCACAGGCAGGTCATCTCATCGCCTGCGGCAACGCTCAACTCGGGCGGGAACCGGGGTGGCTTTAGGACAGAACCCGGCGAACACTTGGTGACTGTCGTGAACGACCCGACAGCCGACATCGTCGGCACGATCAGCGGGGGGGGCATCCAGGCTCGTACAACGGGCAGGACGCCTACACCGGACTCCTCATACCTGTCAGGAGTGGTGAACGCCGTGACCAGCAAATGGGCGAAAGGCACCGGTGGGCCTGCAGGCGACGAATGCCAAAACCTTGTGCCGGTGTTCGTGAAGTCCAAGCGGGCGCAGTCAAACACCGACGACGAGACATGGGTGGAGGGGGGCCAGCACCAACCCTCAACCAGTTCGACCAAGGCGACACACGGGCGACCGTGCTGGCGATCGCCGAGAACCAGCGGAACGAGATCAGCATGACTGAGACAATGGGCACGCTCGGGCAGGGTGGCGGCAAACCGGGACAAGGAAATGCAACCGTGCTTGCGTTCGGCCACACGCAAGGCATTGACATCCAACCGTCCGAACATGCGACGCCGACGCTACGCACCGAAGGCGGTGGCGCAGACGGCTGCGCCACCGCCGCAGTACGCCGTCTCACACCGCTCGAATGCGAACGCCTGCAGGGATGGCCCGACGCACACACCGCCCTCGGCGTTGATGCTGACGGCAACACGATCAGCATCTCCGACAGCGCCCGCTACCGGATGATCGGCAACGGCGTCGCCTCGCCGGTCGCAGCATGGATCGGCCGACATATGGCCGCAGTGGAGGCAGACCTGTGACCGCCTCCCGGCAGTGGCTGGAGATGCGCACCTTCGAGGCGAAGCGTGGGGCGCTCATGCACGAGTCAGGTGTGACTCAGGTGATGGTGTTCTGCATCGGGTTCACGCACCCCGAGACCGACCAGGTGCTCGGCGTCGAGTTCGTGTTCGACCTCGAGCAGGCCGACGAGATCATCGACACGATCGAGCAGGCGGCAGCAGCATGACCGAGATCACGTTCGAGGTCGAGGGCCTGCCGATGCCGCAAGGGTCGCACACGGCGGTCAGCCGTGGCGGCAAGCCGGCGCTGATCCCCGCAGGCACCAGCACCAGCCGCAAGGCGTTCGCAACCTGGCGTGGGCTGGTCGCCGACGCTGCCGCCGACATGGTGCCCGACGACGGGCCGCTCGACGGGCCGCTCGAGGTGTCGATCACGTTCCGTCTGCCGATGCCCGGCTCGCGCAACGCCGACACCCGCCGCACCGGCTGGGCGTGGGCGGCAACCAAGCCCGACCTCGACAAACTGGTGCGCGCCGTCGGTGACTCACTCGTCGCCGGTGGGCTGATCCGTGACGACAGCCGCATCGTGCGCATCACCGCCGAGAAGGTCGAGGTCGGCGGCACCTGGTGCGGCGCCGAGATCGCGGTGCGCCCGTGCACGGGGGACTGGTCGTGAAACACGGCACCCGTCAGGCATACCTCAAGCACAAGTGTCGCTGCGACGACTGCTCGGCGGCCGAGCGCGACTACTACAACACGTTCGTCCGCTACCGGCGCAACCCTGACATCGACGAGGACGTGCTGCGCCTGCCGCGCGTCGACGGCCTACCGGTCGGCGAGTGGGTACGCAAGGCCGCCTGCCGGGGCCTCGCCGACCGGATGGAGATCCCGAACTTCTGGCATGCCAGGCGCAACGTGGAGCGCAAGCCCGAGGTGCTTGTCGCCAAGCGGATCTGTGCTGCGTGCCCGGTGCTCGAGCAGTGCCGCACCTGGGTGCTCGGTCATCAGGCCGACCCGTGCCCGGCGCACGTCGTCGCCGGCATGACGAAGTTCGAGCGGCACGACCAACGCAGACAGATGGGCATCCCGGTCTCGGGACGCAGGACAGGGCAGGTGGCGTGATGCCTGCGACACCGCTCACCCTGCACCACGGCTCGTGCCTCGACGTGCTGCCCATCATCCCCGACGCCAGCGTCGACAGCATCGTCACCGACCCGCCCTACGAGCTCGGGTTCATGGGCAAGCAGTGGGATGCCTCGGGCATCGCGTACAACGTGATGCTTTGGTACGAGTGCCTGCGGGCACTGAAGCCCGGCGGGCACCTGTTGGCGTTCGGTGGGACACGCACCTATCACCGGATGGCGTGCGCGATCGAGGACGCCGGGTTCGAGATCCGGGACAGCATCAACTGGCTGTACGGGTCAGGGTTCCCGAAGTCGCTAGACGTGTCAAAGGCAATCGACAAGCAGCGCCACGACCTCAACGACATCTACAAGGTGACCGCGTGGGTTCGGTCAGCCCGTGACGCTGCTGGCATCACCAACAAGGACATCGACGCCGCGTTCGGGACGAACGGCATGGCCGGCCATTGGACATCGAGCAAGAGCCAGCCGGCGGTGCCGACGCTCGACCAGGTGCCGACATTGCTCGACGTGCTCGGTGTCAACGTCGACGACGTACCCGCAGACATTCGCCGCCTGTTGTGGGACTTGAACGGCAAGAAGGGCCAACCGGGCGAGAACTGGGCCAAGCGTGAAGTGGTCGGCATTGCGTCAGTGCCTGCCGGTCACGCGTTCGCCGGGCCTGTCTACGGTGGCGACAGCAGCAGCGTTGAGGTCACCGTCACCGCACCCGCTACCGACGCCGCCAAGCAGTGGCACGGGTGGGGCACCGCCCTCAAACCGGCGCATGAGCCGATCGTCGTCGCCCGCAAGCCGCTCGTGGGGACGGTCGCTGCGAACGTGCTCGAGCACGGCACCGGGGCGCTCAACATCGACGAGTGTCGGGTGGGGAACGAGGGTGGCGGCACTCGTTGCGACAACCGTGACGACGCTGGCAAGTGCCTCGGACACGACAATGCAGGACGCAGCACGTCGGGCCAGACGGTTCATGGTGCTGAACGCAGCGGGGGCCGCTGGCCTGCGAACGTCGTGATTGACGAAGCGATCGCCGACGCGCATCCCGAGTGGGGGCGGTTCTTCTACTGCCCGAAACCGGATCGTGGCGAGCGCGACATGGGCCTCGGGGCGCTGCCGGTCACTAAAAGAGACATCGGAGACGACAGGCCGAGTGGCGGGTCTTGGGAACGTCGCGATGGGCGCACCAGCGCAGCAACAACGAACTTCCACCCGACGGTGAAACCGGTCGACCTGATGCGCTGGCTCGTGCGTCTCGTCACCCCTCCGAACGGCACCGTGCTCGACCCGTTCGCAGGTTCGGGCACAACCCTCGTCGCCGCACGGCTCGAAGGGTTCGCAGCGATCGGCATCGAGATGACCGCCGACTATCTGCCGATCATCGAAGGACGCCTCCAGTGGGCGCAGGAACAGGCCGTACAGCTGTCGCTGTTCGGCGAAGGGGGAACAGCAGCATGACGAATCTCGACTCGACGTGGGAACCGCAGCGTGACCGTTGGGGGCGCCCGCTCATCATCCCGCCCGACGGCGGCAAGCCTGTCGGCTACACACGCGCCACCACCGTCGCCAAAACACTTGACGACGAGGGCTCGCTGACAGCGTGGGCGCAACGCATGACCGCCGCCGGGCTCGCACGCAGACCTGACCTCCTCGCCCTCGTCGCCAGCAACCTCGACCCGAACGGCGACATACCTGCCGAACGGCGCAACACGGTGCAAGCCCTGTGCGACCAAGCGAAGGAAGCCGCAGCCGCCTCGAGCGCAGCAAACCTCGGCACCGCCCTGCACGGCCTCACCGAACAGTACGACCTCGGCAACGCACCGGCGTTCGTACCCGAACAGTTCAAGGCCGACATCGACGCCTACCGGCGCACCGTCGAACCGTTCGAGGTGCTCGCCGTCGAACAGTTCGTCGTGCTCGACGACTACCAGATCGGCGGCACCCTCGACCGCCTGTGGCGCCTGCCCGACGGGCGTGTCGTCATCGCAGATCTGAAGACCGGCCAGAACCTCGACTACTCGTGGCGGTCGATCAGCGTGCAGCTCGCCATCTACGCCGCAGGCACCCGCTACCACGACGGGCTGCGCTCACCGCTGTGCGTCGACAGCAAGGTCGACACCGACCTCGGCATCGTCATCCACCTGCCCGTCGGGCAGGGCCGCTGCGACCTCTACACCGTCGACCTGCGCGCCGGCTGGGTCGCCTTGCAGCACTCGGTGTGGGCACGCGAGTGGCGCAAGCGCAAAGACATCGCCACACCGTTCGTCCCTGCCCCGGCTAGCGCATCACCTTCCGTGCGTGACACCGCACCTGCGCCCCAGGCGTCAACACCGCAACACGGCGGTGAAGGTGCGGCGCCGGGCAGGGACACCCTCGTCGAACGCATCCGGCGCATCAGCGCCGCCGACGGCGGCCGTGACTGGCTGAAACTGCACTGGCCGGCAGGCATGCCGACCCTCAAGCAGTCCCTCGAGCACACCGCCGCCGAGCTCGCCGTGATCGCACGCCTGTGCGACGACGCCGAACGTGACCTCGCACTCCCGTTCACCGACGCCGACATCACCCGCACCCCGGCACCCGAGCAGGCAGCGCCTGCACCGGTCGCACGGCCCGACTGGCGACGCCCCGCCGACGGCAGGAAACTGTCCAAGGCTGCGACCGACAGCCTGCGCACCTCGGTGCAGACCCTCGAGACACCGGTACGCCAGCTCGTGTCGGGCTGGTTGCGTGACGCCGAGGCGAACGGGCGCGCAGTCGTCGTCGACAAACAGCACACCGAACGCTCGGCTGCCGTCATCGGCTGCATGGTGACCTGCGCCCGCTGGCTCGACGAACACCTCGACGGCGACGAGGACTACCTGCGCCTCGTCGTTGCCGCAGCACTCGACAGCGACATCGCACAGTTCCCTGCGACCGCCCTCGGCGCAGCGTTCGCCAGCCTCAGCAAGACCGAGGCACAAGCACTCACCGGCATCGTCGAGCGCGCCCAACAGGGCGAGCCGGTGCCGGTCACCTTCGACGACACCGGCCACGCACGCCTGCGTCTCGACACCGCCGCCTGAGCGGCACTCAATACACAGCACACAGCACACACATCAGACAACACAGGAGAACCAGACATGCCCATTGACCTCGACAGCGCAAGCAAGCCCCGCGGCAAGTGGGTCGCCTTCACCAACGTGGGCGACACCTTCAAGGGTCGCTTCGTCAGCGCAGACGAACGCCAGGCAACCAACTACGTCAGTGGCGAGCCCGAAACATGGGACGACGGGAGCCCCAAGCTCGAGTACGTGATGACGTTCGCCACTGACGATCGGGACGACGACAGCGACGACGGCGCCCGCACGATCTACGCCGGCAAGGCGTCACGCCTGTTCAAGGCCATGAACGACGCAGTCAAGGCCGCAGGCCTGCGCTGGGCCGACAGCCCGGTGCTCACCATCAAGCGCATCGAGGACGGTGAACCTGTCGTGCTCAAGAACGGCCGCAAGGGCAACCCACCCAAGCAGTTCAGGGCCAAGGCCGAGCGCCCCGCCAAGCCCGCCGTCGACCTCGACGACGACTTCGCCTGAGCAACAGATCGTGCCCGCCGCCGCACCGTCGATCGGGAAGCCGGTCGGCGGCGGGCACACCTACCGGAAGGGGAACCGATGACCGAACAGTCCTGTGACACCTGCGCCTACTGGGCCGAGCTCGACGACGACAACGGGCAATGCCGCCGCCACGCACCACGACCGCGCCCGAGCACCGACGACATCCTGTGGCCGGTCACCGACAGCGACGACTGGTGCGGTGAATGGGAACCCGTCGAATGCGACTGCGACATCGACGAGGTGTGCGGCATCTGCGGGCCCGACCCCGTCGACGAAACCTTCGAGCAGCTCGTCGGGACACTCATCGCCCAGCCCAAGCGACGCTGGTGGAGAAGGGGGGCGTGATGGGCGAACGACAGGTACGACACGACGATCTTGGCGATGTCACGTCGTCAGAAGAGTGGCAGGTCTTATGTCTTGCCATCTCCAACGTGCTCAACAAGTTCTATCGAGGAACAGACAGGAGCGATGAGTCGGCAATGCGCTTGCTTGCTCTTGCGCTACAAGTAGCGCCCATCGCTTCGACGTGCAAGCAATGTCGGCCGAATGCGCAATGGCTCTGGCCGGTGGGAATCAGCGGAGGCAACTGGGTCATTGCTGCGTATTCGTGCGACAGACACCCGGTGCACACCTTCGGATATGACGCTGAGATCTTGAACCAAGTGGATATCTCGGGGCTCGCATGATGCCAGTTGACAGCACCGAGCCGCAGCCGACCCTGCTCGAGTGGGCGCTGCGGTATGCGACGTGCGGGCTGCGTGTCGTGCCGATCAAGCCGGGCGGCAAACACCCGAACATCGCCGCCTGGCAGAAGGCCGCCACCACCGACACCGAGATCATCACGAGCTGGTGGACGCAGCTGTACCGCGATCACGGCATCGGCATCGCAATGGGGCAGGGGCTGTTCGCCCTCGACGTCGACGTCGCCGACGGCAAGCAGGGCGCAGCCAGCCTCGCCGCCCTCGAGGCCGAGCACGGGCCGCTGCCTATCACCGTCGAGGCCCGCACCGGCTCAGGCGGGCGACACCTCGTGTACGGCACCGGGATCGAGGTGCGCAACAATGCCAACACCCGACTCGGCGCCGGCCTCGACATACGGGGTGACGGCGGTCAGATCGTCGTCGCCCCCACCATCCACCCCCGCACCGGCCTCCCGTACCAGTGGGTGACCGGCCGTGCACCGTGGGAGATGCAGCCTGCCGCCGCACCCGCCTGGCTGCTGCGCCTGCTCGTCGACGAACCCCGCCCCGAACCACGCCCGGCACCCGACCGGCGCAACATCCTCGACGACCCCGACGACTCGATCGCCGAATGGGTGAACCGGCGCACCGACTGGCACAGCCTCCTCGCCGGCGACGGCTGGAAGTTCAGCCACCAGCGCGGCGACGACTCGCACTGGACACGCCCCGGCAAGGAAGTGCGCGACGGCACCAGCGCCGTGCTCCACGAACCCGACGGGCCGTTCGTGATCTTCTCCACCGACGCCAGCCTCAGCCCGCTCATGCGGCCCGAGGCGGCGACCAGCGCCGGCCAGTACGCCTACTCGGCGTTCGGGTACATCGCCGCCACACGCCACAACGGCGACCGCTCGGCCTGCGCACGGCACGCACGCCTCGAGCAGATCAACCTCACCCCGCCCGGCAGCAGCGGGCCGAAAGCAGTCATCACCGTGCCCGACGACGGCGACCTTGCAGGCGACTGGGATCGGGTCGACCTAGTGCCGATCGCCGCCGAGATCGCCAGCGGTGCACGTCAACGTGAACAGCCGACCGTGCTGCCCGTCGAGGACTCGATACCGCTGTTCTATCGAGGTCGCGTCAACCAGCTGTTCGGGCAGTCCGGTGACGGCAAGAGCTGGCTCGCCCTCGCCGCAGCCGTCGACGTCATGAACCAGGGCGAGATGGCAATGATCGTCGACTGGGAGGACAACCCCGACGGGATCGCCACACGCCTGCTCGACCTGGGCCTGCGACCTGCGCAGCTCGCCCTCGTCGACTACCGCAATCCCGGCACCGGGCTCGGCAGCGTGCTCGCCACCCTCGCCCTCGCCGACGCCGCCGGCCATCCCTACGGGTGCGTCATCATCGACTCCACCGGTGAGGCAATGGCCGCCGGCGGTGTCGACGGCAACGTCGACCCCGAGGTCGCCGCTTGGTTCCGTCTCGCCAAGGACATCGCCCGCTGGGCCAGCCGACCCGCCGTCATCCTGATCGACCACGTCCCCAAGAACCCTGAGGCGCCGATCGGGGCGATCGGCAGCCAGCGCAAGACTGCAGCCGTCACCGGCGCCGCCTACCGGGCGACACAGACCCAAGCCTTCGCACAGGGCAAGCCGGGCCGCATGCGCCTTACCGTCGCCAAGGATCGGCTCGGGAACCGGCCCAAGGGCTCAACCGCCTGCGAGGTTGACATCACCCCCGTCGGCGCCACCGGTCTCGGGTTCCGGTTCCACCTGACCGAGATACAGGCAGCCCTCGCCAAGGGCGAAACACCCCGCTACACGTCGCTCATGGACTCCATCAGCCGGTTCCTCGAGACCTGCCCCGGGGCGTCCGGGCGAACCATCACGAACGCTGTCGGTGGCAAGACCGATCACATCAGGGACGCCATCCAAACACTCGTTGACGAAGGCTACGTGCTCGTCGAGCCCGGCAGTCGAGGCGTACTCAAGCACTACAGCGACACCCCCTACCGGATGGTCGACGACGACTCGCCGGTCCTGCCAGCGTTCGACAATCGACCGCGCCCCGACCGCGCCCCGACCGCGCCCCGGGGCGCGGTGCAGAGCGGAGTTGACCGCGCCCCACCGCGCCCCACCCCCTATGAGGGTGGGGCGGGGCGCGCTCAACGCAGCAGGTCAGACGAAACATTCAAGATCGAGCGCGCCCCGGTCGAACGGGGCGCGCTCAACACCGACGGACTCGACGACTACTTCGACTAGGAGAACCCATGACCCGACGCATCAACGCACAAGCCCAGGCGATCACCACCATCGCCGCCGAGCTGCGCCGCCGACTGCCCGCCGCCCTCGCCCACGCTGCCGCCATCACCCCCGACGGCTACAGCCGAGGCACCACAGGGAGTGGTCGAGCGCCAGGGGTGCCAGACCCGGTCGGCAACGCCGTCGCCGCACGCACCGGCATCGGCACCCCTGCTGCCGTCACCAACCTCGGCCGCATCCTTGCAGACGTCGCCGTCATGCTGGGCGACGCACTCACCATCGTCGACAGCCTTGCCCCCACCCCCGGCACCAGCCCGAGGTGCTCCGGTGGCGCAGGACTCGACGGTCACCTCGAGTGGGGCGACCCCGGCTGTCGCAACGTTCCCGACGGCAGGCCCTCGAGGCAAGGCATGTGCGACTCGTGCTACCTGCGCGCCTACCGCTGGCAGACCCGCGTACCGAGTACCGCAGCATGAATCGCCGCCCTGACCTGCCCATCTGCACCATCTCGCGTGCATACCCCTGCTACCGTGCGTCATCGTCGGGCGAGGTGGGACGACGCAAGTTGTCCACAGCCCCCGGCCGAGCGGGCACCCCGGTGCCCCCGGCGGGTCGGTTTTCCACAGCCCCGAGGCCGGAATGG
>Ga0129333_10000518_pt1 | contig 31920 bp, 30 predicted proteins | sample CPB6_08_DNA_FD_94474 | JGI IMG/M metagenome (GOLD analysis project Ga0129333, IMG submission 94474) | Freshwater to marine salinity gradient microbial communities from Chesapeake Bay, USA - CPBay_Sum_0.6_0.8_DNA | ecosystem: Environmental > Aquatic > Marine > Coastal | place: USA: Chesapeake... | reverse complement strand
CGACCTAGTCTAGACTGGGACAAGGCCAAATGGTTAACAAAGTTTCTTTACCATACTGCTACCAACGAATGGGCAAGAAATACCGCAGAAACTATTCGCATGGGCATCGAAGCCCGGCACTTGTATAACCAAATTGAACAGGACGAAGGCATAGAGTATGAAAGACTGAACAAGGGTATTCTTCACGTCTATAAAAGTAAAAAATATTTTGAAGAAGCCCTACTACTACAAGAATTATATCAAGGTAACGGATGTGAATGGCAGGTAGTAAATTCGGATAAGTTACTTAATGTTGAACCAAATTTGCAATATGCCAAAGACCTCATAGGAGGAATTTATACCCCCAGTGACTGGACTGGTGACATACATAAATTCTGTATGGCTATGTATGAAGTATTGAAAACCAAATACAATGTGAGATTTTTCTTTAACAAACCTATAAACACGATAGATGGATTTGCCTATCATTATATTGTTGTCGCAAATGGCAGCGATGCCAGACACTTTAGTAAAGTCATAGGCGATAAACTGCCTATCTATCCTGTTAAAGGGTATAGTATCACAATTAATTTAGATAATGAGAAATCCAGAACTCATAGTCCTAGTGTAAGTCTATTAGACGACGAAGCAAAGATTGTTAGTAGTAGATTTAATAATAGTCTAAGGGTCGCAGGCACTGCGGAAATCACAGGCGATAATTGGGACATTCGCAGAGATAGGATTGAACCATTGTTAAAATGGGTAAGAGAAAATTTCCCACTTGTAGACACTAGAGATTATAAGAGTTGGGCCTGTCTGCGTCCTATGACACCAAATATGATGCCCATAGTTAGACAGAGCAAGAAGGAATCTAATGTGTTTTATCATGTAGGACACGGACATTTAGGTTGGACATTGGCACCAACAACTGCATATCAATTAGTTCGATTAATTAGAGGCGTAGATGTTTAATATAGAAAAAAACAAACTATTTTTCATTGCAGGTCCATGTCAAATTGAAAGTTTAGATCATGCTTTAATGATGGCTTCTAGACTCAAGGATATCTGCGAAGAACTAGGAGTTCCCTTAATTTATAAAAGTAGTTTTGATAAAGCTAACCGGTCTAGTTACAGGTCTACTAGAGGTGTTGGCATAGAAAAAGGATTAGAAATATTAAGTCATATTAAACAACGATTTCAAATTCCTGTTTTAACCGATATACACGAAAGTTACCAGGCCGAGCTAGCTGCTCATGCTGGAATAGATGTATTACAAATTCCAGCCTTTCTCTGTAGACAAACCGATTTATTAATAGCCGCAGGAGAAACAGGAAAATGGATAAATGTTAAAAAAGGACAATTTCTTGCACCCGCTGATATGAAAAATGTCGCAGACAAGATTTCAAGCACAGGAAATACTAATATAATGCTGTGTGAAAGAGGAGCAACCCATGGATATAACAACCTTGTTGTCGATATGCGCAGCTTTCCAATTATGGCAAGCACCGGGTATACAGTGGTATATGACGCCACCCATAGTGTACAACAACCTGGCAGTATGGGAACATCATCAGGGGGAGACAGGTCTATGGTACCGTCGTTGGCGAGATCTGCTGTAGCAAGCGGTTATGTTAATGGTGTATTCATAGAATGCCATCAGGATCCGGACAATGCTCCAAGTGATGGACCAAATATGATTAACATTAATAATATGTTAGGGTTAATTCACCAACTAACTTCTATTCATCAATGCTCAACATTATTTGTCTAAAACACGGTACAAAATATTCTAGTGACTATGTTAATAGACTTTTTAATATGGTTAAGAGGAATCTGTCTATTCCTCATCGATTTATCTGCTTTACCGAAAATACAAACGGTTTAAAATCAGAGATCGAGGTTTTGCCATTGCCTAATATCAACGGTCTTCAAGGTTGGTGGTATAAACCTTACTTCTTTAAAAGAGATTTGTTTAATTCTGGAGATATCAATTTTTCAATTGATCTAGACATGGTCATAGTTAAAAACATCGACAAATTAATCACTTATCAACCTGAAAAGTTTATGGGTCTTCAGGACCCAACAAGAGTATTTAGACCAGATTCAAAAAAGCTTGGCAGTGCTGTAATGCGATGGCCTGCTGGTTCATACTCCGATATATGGGAATCTATCGCAAAAGATCCATCAATCAGCAAAAAATTTCATGGAGATCAAGACTGGATTTGGTACATGCATAAAAACTCCATTAACTTTTATCCTAGAGATTGGATACTAAGCTATAAGTGGGAAGTTAGAAAAAAGAGTGATTTGCTAGGATACCGAGAACAAACTCGGTTTAAAGATAATATAAGTCCTAAATTACATAAAGATACTTCAATTCTGGCATTTCATGGATTTCCGCAAGTTCATCAGGTTAAAGATGCCGTAATTGTTGACAATTGGTATTAAGTCATTTATAATAATGCTATGAATAAAAAAATTGGTTTTGCCTGCAAGTGGATCGACCATCCTAATCAAGTAGATGGTATTAAACCCAAAGACGACTGTAAGAAATACAATACAGGATCTACTACTGTAGCTTGGTTAAATAGACAAAGCAAGGATAAGGCTGTAGAAAAACTTTGGGACCTTATGAAAGGTAACATTGAATCTACTCGCCTTCTAGTAGAGAAAGTAGGTAGTTTAGATGAAAATCTTAGAATGGTACGACTCAGCAGCGATATACTTCCTGTGTACACTGAGTCGAATTGGTCTTGGTTTTATAGGCAGTCCGACGTACGAGATTACGCCTCGAGACATTTCCGAACTGTGGGAGATAAAGCTCGCGAGATGGGTGTTCGGCTTAGCTTTCATCCTGGTCAGTTTACTGTGCTTGCTAGCGATAATCCCGATATTGTAAATAGAAGTATAGAGGAGTTTGAATATCATGTTGATATGGCCCGTTGGATGGGATACGGTAAGGAATTTCAAGACTTTAAAATCAATGTCCACATCGCGGGTCGAGCCGGTACCCAAGGTATTCGAGCAGCACTTAAAAGACTCACTCCAGAAGCAAGAAACACCCTTACCATCGAAAACGAGGAAATAAGTTATGGACTCACTGATTGCCTTCAACTTGGTGATGTTGTTCCTATTGTGCTTGACATTCATCATCATTGGATTCGTGAAGGCGAATATATCAACCCAACTGATGATCGTGTCAAAAGGGTTATTGATAGTTGGCGTGGTAGGCGCCCTACTTGCCATTATTCTGTCAGCAGGGAAGATCTCTTGGTTAACCACTGCATTCGTACACTTCCCAATCATAAGATTCTCTTAGAATCAGGACATAAGAAACAGAAACTGCGGGCCCATAGTGATTTCTATTGGAACACCGCAGTTAATGAGTGGGCTCTAGGCTTTCTAGATAATTTTGATATTATGGCAGAAAGTAAAGCTAAAAATCTAGCTAGCTTTCAACTAGCGAAAGAATCTAAAACATTAGGACTTTTTTGAAGCTGGTTTACGACCTCTAGCATTAGTTGCCGCAGTTTTAGCTTTAGTTGCTACAGATTTTGCCTTCGTTGCTACCTTCTGTGTAGCTTCGGAGGCTTTTTTACGACCTCGTTTAACTACTTCTTTGACATCTTCCTTATCAACCTTGCCGTCTTTATTTACATCGGCTACTGCCATAGTAGCACCTAGTGCCGAACTAGCACTAGTTCCAATTGAAGTAACTACTGCTGTCGCAGCAGATTTTGCCTCATCAGCATCAAGTTTACCATCTTGATTGGTATCAAACTTAGCTTTATTTAAGCTCACATAGACAAACGCCCCAACTAATCCAATTAATAGTACGCCTAACAAAATTTCCATAAATATCTCCTTTCTTATGGATGCTTATTATATATGCAGATAACAATAAAACCTATAAATCTCCTATAGATTTAAGGCTACTAGCAGGTATGCTAAGAATTCTTCTTTGCCTAACCCCTATCGATTGAGCAATTTTTTTGCTATCGCAGTTATCGCATATATGATAATAGTTATTAGAAGCTCGTTTCATGCTGACTCTTGATTTAGGTCTTAAAAATTTTCTATTACAATTGTCGCACATAAACAAATAGACTATGGATCGGCGTACATAGTTGTGAATTTTTCCGCATTTACTTCTACGACTAAACACAGTTTCTTGTTCAATAGCCTCTAAAAACATTATTTATTTACATTAGGTTTATAAAAAATACGGGTAAATAAAACAAACTGGAGTTTTTTATGGCTAAGAGATTAATAGACATTGGTACTAAAGGCAATGACGGTACTGGTGACAGTATTAGAGATGCATTTAGAAAGGTTAATCAGAACTTTGATGAATTATATGCATCTTTCGGTATTAGTGGAGGATTAAAACTGTTAGATCTAACCGATACTCCAGACACAGTTACTCCGGCAGATGCAAATAAGATTCTCGGAGTTAATGCAGTAGGGACCGGATTCAATTACAAAAACCTAGTTGCTGGATCAAATGTTACTCTTACTAAAACAAATGATCAAATTACTATTAATAGTACTGGCGGTTCGATAGCAGTAGATCTAGCTCCTCAGCTAGGAGGACCATTATATGCTTCAGCTAGTAACTATCCTATTGGTGGATTACCGAAATTAGAAAATTTAACAGAGTATGCTGATGCGTTAGACATCATAAATGATGCACATTCAATTAGTCTCGACCCTGATCGATTTGCAGCTAATAAAGGGTATGTTGACACAAAGGTTGCAAAAAGCGGTGACTCAATGTCTGGTGTCCTTAATATCACTAATACTACAGGATCTACTGGTACAACTTCAGGTGCCTTAAAGGTTACAGGTGGTGTAGGTATACAAGGAGCGTTGTGGGCACAATCAGCTAACTTTGTTAGCAATGCAACTTCACCTGATCCAACATTACCAACTCATTTAGCTAATAAAAACTATGTTGATAATAACAGTTTTGCCAGTGCTGTTGAATTATTTGTTAGCACTAGTGGAAGGACCGAATCTACTCAACTTACTGATGGAGTCCCAAGTAATAAAGTAGGAAGAGCATGGGCATATGCGTTCAACAGTATATTAGAAGCTGCGCAATATGCCGAAGCTGTTATTAACTCGTCATCGCTAGAGACTGGACCATACCGACAACTTATTACAGATAACAATGCTACAGGCTACGCTACCGTAGATCCGAGCGGTATTAATGCAGACAGTATTGTGTTGGTTCATATCGGTGATGATGTAGATCAGGTTACAGATTTATTACCAGGCAAATTAATATATGGTAACAGCAGCGGCGCTAAAGGTATTATTACTGCTGTCTACACTTCTGAACAAGATCCTGTAACATATTCAAATAGTAATAGAATTGAGTTTACTCCGTTAACTAGTGACCCGTTTGAGCCAAACGAATATGTAGAATTCGGTGAGCCGGTTGAAATAACTCAGATTAGTATTAATGTCGAAAGCGGAATTTACGAAGAAGACTATCCTATCAAGCTAGCTAACAATGTCTCTATTGTAGGAACTGATTTCCGCCGTGTTATTATTCGACCAAAAGATAGAATTAGTCAAAGCCCGTATGCTCAAACATGGTTCTGGAGAGATACAACTTTTGACGGGCTAACTATTGCTAGCCAAAACTACGGCTATCATTACCTTACTGACCCAAATGATAAAGACAGTACTCCTAAAAATAATAAAGAACTTGATGTGTTCTTATGTAATGATGCTACTCGTGTACATGCTGTAACAGTTCAAGGGCACGGAGGATTTATGATGGTTTTAGATCCATCAGGATCGATCCTTACTAAATCTCCTTACTGCCAAGTTGGATCAAGTTTTTCAAGAGGTGATAACGAAAAGGCTTTTAGGGGCGGGCAATATATTGACGGATTCTGCGGACGGATCCCTGCTCAGGTTACTGCCAAAACTGGAAACTGGGGCGCAGGAACTCCTGAAGTGTTAACTGTACAACTTAACCCTTCTCCGTATACCTTCTTAGAATATCGTGAACCTAAAGCACCGTTTAGTTTTTATATAAATGGGGTTAGATATCAAATAGATCAAACTGAAAATTATAACAGCTTAACTGGTACAGTTGATTTTAAAGTTAACAGAAACACTTCATTCGGATTATCTCTGCCTCAGACTATTACTATCGAAACACCTGGTAATCGAAGTATGTTAGCTAATGACTTTACACAGGTTAATGATCTAGGGTATGGAATTGTAGCAGCTAACAACGGATTAACTGAACAAGTTTCAACATTTACCTATTACTGTCATACGGGGTTCTATGCACTTAACGGTGGACAAATTCGAAGTGTAAATGGGTCAAGTGCTCACGGTTTTTATGGACTTAAAGCAGAAGGATCTGATCCAAATGAAATTCCTGATCCCATTGTACTAGAAGATAATATGATTCAGGTTGTACAGGTCTATAGTGCCGGTGATTTTTCAAGTAGCAGTGCAGGAGTAAATCAACAAGGTGACATATCTGTTATAATTTATAATTACGAGCATATCCCCTATTCAACCTCCGAACTAGAAATACATCACGGAAACAGTGGACCAACTAGATATGTAGTAAACAATATTGAAATGGTCACTGACGGAAGTAACCCAAGTATACCATTAGCTAAAATTAACCTTCGATCAGACGGTACTACTGCCGAAGGACAAGTTCTTTCTGAAAGCTGTGATCATAATGAATATGTTATAATTCGTAGTAATCAAAATTTTAAATTCAGAGAGATCGAAGCTAACGCCCCAACAAGACCAAGTACTGCGTTAGACTTCACTTATGATACTTCTGATACAATTTATAGAACAATTACATTTGATAGTAATTATTATAATAACGATCTAATCCCTAGTGACCCAACCTACGGTCAAGATGACAATCTTAAGAGCGACACTGCTGTTGTAGAATTTGACGCCACATTTGACTATGTTGCTATGCGTGTTGTAAATCAAAACGCTCTTGCAGGAGCTACTCAAATTAGGATTGAAGGGTTAGCCGGTGATGATCCTGATAGACTTAATAGCGGAATTATGGAATTTGCTTGGGTTGATCGTTGGAACTCATCTACTAACAGCAATGTTCCTCCAATTACTAAAGGGTTTAAAAGAACTATTACAAGTTATTTGCCTCCTGGAACAGATCCAGGAGAAAGCGGTAGTAACGATTATGCTATCATTAACATCAACTCAGCATTGCCTGCTGACACAAGAATTGCTATCGGCGAGGATATCAGAGCTGGACTTAAGAAAAGTCCAACTACATACCTAACTACAACGGCCATTCCAAGCAGTGGATCGATCAGCACAATAAATGCCAATGATACTACTGGATTTACTTCAACTGGATCATTTATTATAAATCTTACCAGTCAGATTAGCAACATTGCTAAATCATCTGACATTGTTACAGTAACTACTAGCGCCAACCACTATCTAAGCGCCGGTGATGTTGTCGAAGTAATCTGCGTAGAATACCCAGAAATTAATATCGGTAAAGCCACTGTATTAAGCAGTGGTCTTACTTCAACACAATTTAAATATAGTCAAGTTGGATCAGCTATTTCGTCTACAGCCGCTACAGGTACTGCAAACAAAAGAAATAACGAAGTCTTTAACTATACCGGTAAAACTGGAACTTCATTTACTGGAGTAACTAGAGGAGCGTACGGTACAACTAATTCTGCTTACCCAATTGGATCATCTACTGAGATAGCGCAAGTAGCCGCCGAAGTTACTGTAGATATTAGTACTTGTAGAGCTACCGGACATGATTTCTTAGATATCGGTACTGGAGGATTTAATACCACTAACTACCCTAACTTAATTTTTGGTCAGCCTGAGGTCGGGTTTGAGCCTGTATCAGCAGACGATGCAGTTGACGACTCAGGTGGAGCTTCAAAGGCACAGACTCAAGAAAAGTCCAAAGGTCGTGTATTCTTTATGGGCACAGACCAAGACGGATTCTTTAGAGTAGGTCGATTCTTCGAAGTAGACCAAGGAACTGGAACTGTTACATTTAGTGCTCAAATTGCGTTAAGTAACCTTGATGGGTTTGGGTTTAAAAGAGGAACTGTTGTTAGAGAATTCTCAACCGATGACAGTATGGGAGGCACGCTCGGTGGTGCTGGAGACACTGTACCTACTGAAAGTGCTGTAAGAACTTACATTAACAGACGACTAGGATTAAACAGTAACGGAGTTACAAACACTGTAGTTCCAAATAAGATCGGACCTGGATTCTTTCCTTTAGACGGTTCAGTACCGTTTAGCGGAAATGTTAACATGGGCAATTTCAATATTATTAGTCTTGCTGACCCAAGAGTAGGAAGTGGAGGCGCCGGTACTTGGCAACCAAAAGACGGAGCAACTGCTGGTTGGGTACAGTCTGGGGCAATGACTCTTACAAATAAGACCATTGCAGCAGGTAGTAATACTATTACAGGCCTAACAACATCCAACCTAAGTGCTACAGCTGGGATCACAAACGGTCAACTAGCTAATAGTAGTATTACAGTTGCCGGAACAAGCGTTAGTCTTGGCGGATCTGTAAGTATATCAACTTCTAATGTCAGCGAAGGAACAAATCTTTACTATACAGATAGCCGAGCTCGAGGATCACTTAGTTTCACAGCAGGTAGTGGTGCTTATAACAGCGGAACCGGTGTTATAACTATACCAACTAATACTAATCAATTAACTAATGGTGCTGGATTCATTACTGGTTACACAGAAACATCAACACTTAACGATGTTGTGGGTCGAGGAAGTACCACTGCCAGTGGCATCAGTGTAGGTAGTATTACTACAACTACAGTCACTACAGGAGGTTCTGGTACTGCCGGAACCTTAACAGGGACTTGGAGTCTTAGTTCTGGAAGCAGTCTACAAGCCACTTATGCTGACTTAGCAGAAAAGTATACAGCAGACCAAACCTACGACCCTGGTACAGTCTTAGTGTTTGGTGGAGTTGGATTCGAAACAACTACCACTGATCAGTTCGGTGATCATAGAGTTGCAGGTGTAGTTACTACTAACCCTGCGTATATAATGAATAAAGATCTAACAGGAACAGTAGCCTGTATAGCTTTGCAAGGAAGAACCCCTTGTAAAGTACTAGGGCGTGTTAAGAAAGGTGACCTACTTGTAACTAGTGCAAAACCTGGATATGCAATAGTAAATAACCATCCTCGAGTAGGAACAGTTATTGGAAAATCGCTAGCAGACAAGCTAACTGACGGTGAAGGTATTATCGAAGTTGCTGTAGGTAGATTTTAAAAGTTTAAAAACAATAAATAATGGATAAGAGAAAAAAATATGACTACTCAAATGCAATTCATTAATCTAGGATCTGTACCGAACGACGGTAACGGTGATACCTTACGAGTAGCCATGAAGAAGATTAACGATAACTTCGTTTATATCGAAAACAATCTTCAAGATGATACAACTGTAGTCAATCTAGGATCAACTGGAGAAGGCTTATTCTACCAAGAATCCGGTAGTGAAATACAGTTAAAAAAAATAGCAGCTGGAAATAACTTAACATTAACTAGTGATAACGAAAAAATTGTTATTTCTACTACTGGCACTATTAGTGCCAATCTTGCTGGTAATGTAACTGGAGTCATCACAGGACTAGCTGGTTCAACTATAAACGGAAACTTAACAGGCAATGTAGTTGGTAATGTTACTGGAAACTTAACAGGCAATGTTACTAGCTCAGGAACTAGTACTTTTAATACGCTAGTTACAGATACTATTTCAGCGTCTACTCGGCTGAGTGGTACTTTATACACAAATGCTATCTATGCTATAGATAGCGGATTAATCACTGTACTTCATGAAACTGACTTTTGGAGTGATGTTAGTATAGGGAACCACTTAGTTGTTACTAATGATATCAGCGCTCAAAATATTAACATATCTAACAATATTTCTAGTAATTCTATTACAATTAACGACCTTACAGTTACAACAAGTGCAGGAATTACTGGACCAGTCACTGTCTATGATACTGTAACATCTTTACAATTTGTAGGCCCAGTTACTGGAGATGTAACAGGAAATGTCTACGGAAATGTCTACGGAAATATAGTTGGCGATTTTAGAGGATCTTTATTTGCTGACGACAGCAGCTTGTTAGTTGATGCTGTTAATAATAAATTTTACGGCGGGCTTGAAGGAACAGTGTCGGGAACAGTAACTGGTGATCATCACGGTAATGTTAAAAATACCGCAGGAACTGTATTAGTTTTAGATGTTGATAATTCAAAACTAAACGGTCATGTTGAAGGGTATTTAATAGGATCAGTATACGGAAATCTGTTTGGCGACTTAATTAGTAACGACGGATCTTCTTTGTTAGTTGATCGAAATGCCGAACACTTTTTCGGAACAGTTGAGTCTATTTCCAATCACTCTGTAAACGATTTAAATGATGTTGATACCTCAAGTACTCCGCCGACAAATGGTCAAGCATTAGTATGGGATAACTCTACTAACCTTTGGAAACCCGGTAATGTTGCTAGTGGCGGGGGAGGGAATTTAGACTTTGGAACCTTTCTTTCTCCGAGTGGTTTCACTCTTGATTTAGGAACAATTTAATTAGGAACAAATTATGGCATTAAAATTAAGAAGAGGAACTGACGCTCAACGACAATCAATTACACCCGAGGAAGGTGAGCTAATTTACACTACAGATAATAAAGAGGTATTTGTAGGTGATGGGTCTACGACCGGGGGTGTATTAGTCACAGGAGGTGGAGGTGGAGGTGGTTCTACATATAATATTAGTGCAGAGACTGCTACCGGCGGTGTTAATTTAAGATTATCTGGAAGTAATGGAACAACTGACGATGTTAAATTTGCTGCCGGATCAAATATTACACTAACTAGAACTGATGCTAGTACAATTACAATTGAGTCAACTGATACCGGAATATCTAGTGTCTCTCAAGATACAACCCCTCAACTTGGAGGAAACTTAGACACAAATGGATTTGATATCACCGGAACTGGTAATATTACTGCTTCTGCTTTGTACGGAACTGGAACTAGTGGTGATTTGACTTTCTATTCTGTTGATGGAACTACTGTTTCTGGGAACATAAACCTCAGGGGAGTAAACACAACATACAGCGGTGTTGAAGGAGGAGATATTAACATCATTGCTGGTAACGGAAACGGTACTGGCAGTGGTGGAGATATTTTAATGTCCGGCGGCGCTGGAGGATCTATTAATAGTGCTGGTGGTACACTTAGCCTAGTTGGCGGGTACGGACAAGTGAACGGAGGCGGTGTTACTCTAGGAGGCGGCGATGGAGGACAGACAGGTGGAAATGTAACAATTCGGGGAGGGGTTGGAGTTGGTGGAAATGAAGGAACCGTTTTTATTGGTACTTTAAACACTCTTGAAGTTCATCTTGGATCACTAAGTACACCGATTCATCTTAGTAGCAATGTAACATTAGGCGGAAATATTATTCCTAGTTCAGACAGTGCTTATGACCTAGGTAGTAGTGTCTATAAGTTTAGAGACTTATACTTATCAGGAACTAGTCTATGGATTGGTGATGCTCGAATCACTAATAATGGATCTAGTGCTGTTAACATTCCAAGTGGGTCAACTATCGGTGGAGTACCTTTAGGACCTAGCGGAAGTCTATATATAGGTGGGCCGTTACAAGCCGACCTAGTATTAAATGGATATGAAATTACCGGACAAGGTAACATACTAATTGGCGGGTATGTTGCAGCTACAAGTTTTTACGGTAATCTTATTGGCTCTGACTCAACTACACTTATCGATTATAATCTTAATCGTGTTAATGCCGACATTAATCGAACAGGTACATTAACTATAACATCCTCGGGAAATATCGAATTTTCATCGACTAACATAACATTTCCTGTTGGTGCAACTATTTCAAACTTAGATATTAGTCAATTAGACGATATAGGAAACCTGTTATCATCTGTTGGTGGTACTTTATCTAGCAACCTAGATCTAAACAGTTTTAACATTACAGGAACTGGGAATATCAACATTATCGGCAACATAGAAGGATCTGCTGTTAAGTGTAATGTTCAACCTTCAAATTCTGTTAGAAATATTGTTGATGTTTTCAACATTAGAGTTGATGCAGATATTTACAAAACAGATGCGTTAGTTATTGATTCGCCAACATCGATAACAGTGTCTGCTCCAACAATAATACTCCCAAATAGCATCGACACTGATGACTCCGGAGACTTTGAAATTATACCCGGCGTAGTAATGCGCAGTAACTTAAATGTTGAAAACAATTTAACAGTTACAGGGGCTGTAACAGCAGGATCGTTTATTTCAACTCAAACAGGAACCCCTGAGGTTTTCAGCGAAACAAACATTGATCTTACAGCAGGCAACAGAGTTTCAGTTACTACTAGCCCATTTAGACTAGCACAGTTTTCAACTGCTGAAAGAAATAACATAACGGCACAAAACGGTGACTTAATATATAATGTTACAGTTAACAAACTTCAAGGATATCAGAATGGTTCTTGGATTAACATCGACGATGGCTCAGCCGCATAAAGGATTATTATGCAAATAAACGACCCGTTAGAAGCTTCTCCAGCACCAACAGAACCTGAAAGAGAATATATAGTTTCTCTTAAAAAAGATGTTAATCATGACGAATTCTGGAATGATATGGAGTCGAATACACAAAACCTGTCTACTATTCCTGATCGAATAGTAGATATTGTTAATAATCGACCAGGTAGTATTCGAAGTTGTCATTATGCGTTAACTGATCAAGAAGCCTTAATTTTAAAAAATGACCCAAGAGTAGCAGCGATAGCTGTACCCGCGCCCCCTGATCTTAAAGCACATGGAGCCATACAATACGGTAACTTTACACGAGGAACAGCGATTATTTCTCAAGATCAAGTAAATTGGGGGTTGAGAAGATCCTCAGTCGAATCGATTGTACAACAATCATTAGGATCAAATTATGATTATTGTATCGACGGCACTGGCGTTGATATTGTAATTCATGACAACGGCGTACAATCAGGACATCCTGAATGGTTAGACAACAATGGGGAAACTAGATTCATTGAGCATGATTGGTATGCAGTCTCGGGGTTGCCGGGCGCTATGATGACAGGGCACTACGGAGATGTAGGAAATCACGGATCTCATGTAGCAGGAATAGCAGCAGGTAAGTTGTACGGATGGGCTAAAGGTGCTAAAATTTACTCTGCAAGATACGATTACTTAGATGCTGATGCATTTGATGCTATTAGAATGTGGCACTTAAAAAAGCCAATTGATCCAAAAACTGGATCTAGAAGGCCAACTATAGTAAATCAAAGTTGGGGGTATCGTTGGTATTATAATAATAACGGTCTAGGTGGAAGTATATCAGCTATTAATTATAGAGGTATTAATAGAGGAACAACAACTAGTTCTAATTGGGGTAATGTTAATAGTGCGCACACCTTAATATACGGTCCAGACGATGTCAACCAAGAAGAACTAACTGACGCTGGAGTTATTGTTGTTAGAGCTGCCGGAAACTATTATCATAAAATTGATCTTCCCGGAGGACTAGATTGGGATAATCATTATACTTACACTGCTGATTTTGCCTACGGAATTATACCAGCTGGTGATCCCATATACTACCACCGTGGTGGAACACCGTGGAGTGCTGATACAATCATTGTATCAAATGTTGACGCTACATCTTATGATTCTTCAACAGAACAACTTTCATCGAGCTCAGAAAGAGGTCCGGGAGTTCATATCGCAGCTCCCGGAACATACATTACTTCTGCTACAAATAATAGTACAAACTATTCTTGGTTATATTATCCAGGGTCAAGTACTTATAAAATAGCTAGAATTTCAGGAACATCAATGGCAGCTCCGCAAGTAACTGGATTATTAGCATTATTTTTACAAGTTAACCCTCATGCAACTTCACAACAGTGTAAAGATTGGTTGAATAATGTAGCTTCTAAAACTAATCAATTATATTCGTCTGGTCTCGACAATGACTACAGCAATAGCAGAAGCCTACAAGGAGGACCTAATAAATTCTTATACTCACCTTACGCCAAAAATATTGGTTATGATCTTAAAGGTAGTTTTAGATTATGGTCGAAATAATGCCATTAACAGTATGGAATCAGAATTCAGGCTATCAGTTCGATGCTATTAACGAAGCTAGTAGTGTCGAGATTCCTTTGCCGATTGAAACTTATAATATAATAACGATTTCTAGAACTAATAACATTGTTACTGTAGTAACTCAAGAAGCTATAAATCTTATAGCAGGAGATCAATTTACCCTATCTTGTACTTCTGATAGCTCATTTAGCATAAAAGACGGTATAGTAATTTCTAAACTTAACTCAACTAGTTTCACTTATAGATTAGCAGGATCTGATTTATTTCCAACTAATGCGTCCGGTACTGTTAAAGGATTATTTAATTATACTGTAGTTAGCGGACAACTCCCTCCTGGACTTTTTATATCACAAACTAACATTATCGGAGCAGCATTTCAAGTACCAAGAACTAAGAATTTTAAATTTGTGATAAGAGCTAGTAGATCTAGTGATAACTCTATTAGTGATCGTACATTTATTATACCAGTTCAAGGAGCAGATAATCCAACTTGGATTACTCCGGCAGGATTATTGCCGATCGGAGCCAACAATCTAACATTTATATTAGATAATATACCAATTGATTACCCGTTACTAGCTACCGACCCTGACTTACCCTCTGGGCAACAATTAACATATTTGTTAAAGGCAGGATCATTACCACCTGGAATTAGTCTCACTGACGATGGCCGATTAGTTGGTATTATTGGGTGCTTGCCATATCAATCTGAATCCGACGGTGACGGTACTTTTGACTCTAATATATTTGACAGTGCTCCGTACGATTTTACTGCAAATAACGAAACTGGATTTAGTAGCTTTCCGTACGATAGCGAAGAATACGACTACTCAATTCCCATCGATCAGCCTAGAAGACTTAACAGATACTACGAGTTCATTGTTAGTGCTACTGATTACGAAACCACTGTTGATCGTACTTTTAAAATATATGTAGTAGCTGACGATTTCTTTACTACAGATAATACTATCATGAATGTAGCTACTGGAGTATTTACTGCTGATTCGACTAGAGTTAGAACTCCAGTATGGTTAACACCTAGTAACCTAGGATTTAAAAGAGCCAATAATTACTTCACTTTATATTTAGACACACTACAAAATTGTGAAAACACTGGAAAAATATTATACACACTTGAAGACACGAATCCAGATGGAACTCCTAGCCTGTTACCTCCTGGATGCGACATAGACAGTTTAACTGGTGAAATACTAGGATATGTAAAACGGCAACCAGCTGTTACAAAAGAGTACAAATTTACTGTTACTGCAACTTCATACGATCCTGACCAACTCGAACCAACAGTAATTTATTCTTATGTCTACGAGACCGTAATGAGAGGAGACGACGGGATTAAACTTTACGATCCATTTAGTGTTGACGGTACACTAGATGATCAAGAAGCTGGATCGTTAGTAGGTATTAAATTACTAATGGATGATACCTATTATACTATAGAATCGTACGAAGTAAAAGACGATCATAACTATTTCTACTTTGATCGACCAGTTGACATAGACGACGTTACTGGACTATACGATGTAATTGGCTACGATGAATCTCTGTATTCAAGCACAGAAACAAGAACTGATGGTGTTATTCTTGCCTATGATGCGGCTACCGGAGATAATGAGATTATCATCAACCCACTAACTATTCCTAGAAGTCGAGTTGAATCGAGATACTTTAACTGGGACGGTGTTGAATATCGATTTGGCAATGCTCGAGATTTACCACTTTCTCAAGGGCCTTATCAGGCTATAACTATTACTAATGTTGAAAGACCAGAACTAGGATTAGAAGCTGATATTCCATTTGATACTGATCTATTAAGTTTCATTCCTAAAAAGTCTGAAATAGGTCCTGGTGATACACTGATTAAAAGGCTTGTATTATTTGCGTCTGAAGGCGACACAGTCTCTGATAGTAAAACATTTACAATTAATGTCATAGGAGAAATTGATAGCTCAATCCGTTGGATTACAGATCCGTATCTAGGAAATTTAAAAACAGGTACACAATCTATACTAAATGTTCAGGCAGAGAGTCTTATTAACAATAATCTGATCACTTACAGCCTATCCAGCACTAGATATAATACAGATGGTAGATTAAATAAGCTTCCGCCTGGCCTAACACTCACACGCTATGGAAACATTGCCGGAACTGTTAACCTCTACGGCAGCGAATTGTACAATGATATCCCAGTTAAATTCAATTTTAATTCTGATATAATTAACATCCCCTCAACTTTTAGCGCATCTATTAAGCCAGGGTGGATCATACGAAATGAAAACTTACCCGGGGGTCAAGCTGAAATTACATTTGTTAATGGCACTAAGATTTTTGTTAACAAACTAGCATTAAATAATATAACTGCAAACAGCAGCTTTATAAAGAATCCTGATAAAGATGGAATATTAAGATTCTATGATATTATCAACGGACAGAAACAATATACATCATATGACAATAATCTAACTACATTTGACAAGTCATATACCTTTACTGTTGAAGCTAAAGATCAGTTTAATTATAGCATAACTTCAAGGACTTTCCGAATTGACATAGATACTACCGATACTAAGGTATACAGTAATGTCTATATTCAGCCTTTGCCTAAAATCGAAAAAAGAGAAAAATGGACTCGATTTGTTACAGATCCAAGTATCTTTGATCCGAGTATATTATATAGGCAAGACGATCCTGCGTTTGGTATCCAGATCGAACAAAAAATGCTGTTGTTTGCAGGGATCGAAACTAAACAAGCAGAAATTTATGCTAACCTAGCAGAAAGTAATTTTAAAAGAAGAAGATTAAACTTCGGAAAAGTAAAAACTGCTCAAGCTAAGAAAAATGGTAGCAACAATGTAGAATATGAGATAGTCTATGTTGAACTAATAGACCCCTATTCGCAAGTTGCTGGATCGGTTAAGATACCGATCAACGATAATAACAAGCAACTTTATGTTAATACTACACCTTACAATACTATCGAAGGACCGTTAAATGATAAAATAGCTGAATTAAGCGAACCGTATCCTATGATCTACAGACCACAGTTTGCAGATTTAGATATTTTTTCAGATGTTATAACTGTAGATTCAGATAATCTAAGTAAGGTCTATCCAGCAAGCATTAAAAATATGCGTAATAAGATCAAACAAGCTGGAGCTAATAACCAAGAATACTTACCTTTGTGGATGCTAACTCCTCAGCAAGGAACAACGAAGATATTAGGATATACCTTAGCTGTTCCAATTTGCTACTGCAAACCAGGTCATGCTACCACAATTATGAACAAGATTAAGCTATTAAAATTTGATTTTAAAACATTTGACTTCGAATTTGATAGATATGTAATTACTGCTGTTGAATCATATGATAATCCAAAGTACATTAAATTTAATTCAGCAGCATGGAATGTCTAATAAATATTAAAAAGGATCAGAAATGTCTGCAATAAACACAGAAAACATTTTAACCAACTACCCAGTTGCTGGACAAGATAATGATAGCCAGGGGTTTCGTGATAACTTTAGTGCTATTAAAGCTGGACTTGATGTAGCTAAGGTCGAAATTACTAGTTTAGAAACAGAAAGTGCTAACACTCAAATTCCTAATGACTTTAACTCATTAAAACAAGAAGACATGAATATACATCGAAGTACTTTTTCCTACTTCGAAAGTGGTGGGATTACTTCAGCACACACTGTAGATTATAATAACGGGCACTACCAATTACTAAGACTTACTGGAGATACTGCTGTAACTTTATCAGGATGGCCAGATATTCCTGAAGGTGATTACGAAGAGGACGGAAGAGTGTCTGAATTACATCTAGTCTTACTTAGTGAGGATGGAGGATCACATAATGTTACTTTTCAGAATGTAATTACTACTGTAACTATTAAGAAAAATTCTAGTTTCCCAGGAACAGTTACCGTTAGTAGCACAACTAACCCTACTATCATACGATTCTTTACTTGGGATAACCAACAAGTCTATGCAGAATACAAAGGATCCTTTGCCTAATGCACCCTTTAGAATCTGACCTTTCTTCTTTTAAAGATGAAGAAATAGAAAATAAAATTATCGAGCTCAGCAGAAAATATTTTCAAACCGGGAATGGTGCTTTAAGGCAACAAATACAGATTTTCTTAGATCAATATAGGCAAGAATTATCAATGAGACGTTCGAGACAGGTTAACGAAATGTATCAAAAACGCCCCAAAGATCTTGACAACTTGATCAATATCGACTAAACTAGAGGAATGTCAAGAATAGAATTAGATCATTTAGGTAATCAGATACTTTCAACAAAAGACTTGTTGGATGCTATTAGTTTTGATACAATTGAAGATATTGAAAAATTTGCGTTTAATAACAGATTTGAAGTTGAACTTTATAATCAAACTATAAAAGATCTAAAATTAGATTATAAAAAATTAAGATACCACATACATGATTCCGATTTACTGTCATTCGATGAAAATAATCAACAGGTTTGGTTTATGCCTGAAGAATATAAAAACTTAGATATTATTGAATGGATAAGATCAAAGTTCCCCCCGTGGGCTGATGAGTGTGTTCGAATAGAAGAAGAATTACAAGAATTTAAATCAAGAAATATGATTGATTTACTAAAATGGCTAAAATACTTTGTAGATACTTGTGAAACAAATGATATCCTTTACGGAGTAGGAAGAGGTAGCAGTGTTGCTAGCTATGTTTTATACATTATTGGAGTTCATTCTATAGATAGTATTAAATATGAGTTAGACTATAAAGAATTTTTTAAGTAGTTAAAGGAGAAAAAAATGGCTGCACAAAAGAAAACTTATCGCACAATGCAAGGTAAAGTAGTTGAGCTTGATCGCCTCCGTGCTAGGAATGAATTAACTCCTGCTGTAGGAAATACTAGAATGAATGCTCGCGGTGATTTACTTGGAAAAGGTGGTAAAATTGTCAAGACTCGGGAACAAATTATTTCCGAATACTATAAAGGTGATAGAACTGAATGAATGCGATTAAAGGCAGGCTTGTTCCACTTAGAGATGTTGTTCTTGTAAGTGACATGGATTTTGGTGAACAAAAAACCAGTTCAGGAATTATAATTAGTTCAGACGACGGAAAGGCACACGGTATTAAATCTCGATGGGCCAAAGTTTGGGCAATCGGTCCAGATCAACAAGATGTAAAAGTTGGAGAATGGATTTGTGTAGAACATGGTCGTTGGACAAGAGGATTTACTGTAGAAACCGAAAATGGTGAAATTACCTTGCGTCGTGTTGATAAAGATGCTATAATGTTGACATCAGATGAAAGGCCTAATGATGTCACAATTTCACCAACCAAAAGTTGATTTAAACAAATACAAAGATTTTGTAGCAGGAGTTACTAGTAATCAAAGCAACGGCTTAGATTCTTTGATTACTAGCTTGCATGATCTAGAGCGTAAAGCAGCAATCGACGGAATCGAATTAAACATTTCATTACTGCTCACAGCAGGTATAGGCCTTGCTAGTGAAGGCGGAGAGTTTAACGAAATCGTTAAGAAAATGGTTTTTCAAGGGAAACCATATACTGAAGAAAACCGATTCCATATGAAAAGAGAACTCGGTGATATTATTTGGTATTGGATTAATGCCTGTCGAGCATTAGGCTACGATCCAAATGAAGTCATTTCAGAAAATGTTAATAAACTTAAATCTAGATATCCTGGAGGAGAGTTCGATCCATTTTACAGCGAAAACAGAAAACAAGGCGATCTATGAAAATAAATGCAGGTAGTGGAATTACTACTGTAGGTGCTACTGGGATTGTTCTAATGGTGTTACACATACTAGGGCACCTCGAGGGATGGGCTTGGCCCATCCTATATGTCTTGCTTATTCTAGCAGCAATGGGGCAAGAAAGCAAGCAATGAGTATTCACAGCACAATTGACCTCGAGACTCTCGGAACCTGTCCAAATGCCGTAATCCTTACCTTGGGCGCAGTTCGGTTTAACCCAAAAACTGAAGAGCTCTATGACGAACTTTACCTTAGATTCGATGTTGACAGTCAACTTGACCTAGGAAGAAAAGTTGACGAAAAAACAATGGAATGGTGGGGGAAACAGGATAAAGATGTTATGTGGGAAGCATTGGACCCTGAAGGTCGATTAGATTTAAATTATTGTCTAGATCAACTTAACAAGTTCCTTGTTGGATCTAGTAAAATTTGGGTCCATGGTTGTGGTTTCGATAGTGTTCTATTAGAAAGCCTTTATCGAATGTTACAAAGACCAATTCCATGGCAATATTGGCAAATACAAGATTCTCGGACACTGTTTAACCTGATGGAAGAAGATCCAAGAAAATTGTTTCAAACACAGTTGCATAATGCATTACAAGATAGTATAAATCAAAGCAAGGCAATCATTCACACTATTAATAAATTAGGAATATCAAATGCAAGAATTATGGGTTGAAAAATGGAGACCAAAAAGTCTAAGTGGGTATGTGTTTAAAGATGAATCACAAAAAGAACAAATTAATGCGTGGATCAAAGAAGGCAGTATACCTCATCTACTACTAAGCGGTTCAGCGGGAGTAGGAAAAACAACTCTAGCTAAAATTCTAGTAAACGAACTAGGTATCTTTGATACTGATGTTCTTTTCGCTAACGGCAGTAAAGAAGGTAGAAAAATCGAATGGCTTACTGATAAGCTTGTAGGTTTCTGTCAAACTATGCCGTTTGGAGATTTTAAGATAGTAATATTAGACGAAGCAGATTTCTTAAACCCTCAATCAGTGCAACCAGCTATGCGTAATCTAATGGAAGAATATAGCTTTAGCGTACGATTCATTTTAACATGTAATTACCCGAATAAGATTATTCCAGCATTACATAGCCGATGTCATCACATTCATATTGAAAAAACTGATCTTACTGAATTTACTGCAAGAGCGGCGACTGTACTAGTGGAAGAAAAAATTGAGTTTGACCTAGACACTCTTGACACATATGTTAAAGGAACTTATCCAGACTTAAGAAAATGTCTTAATAATCTGCAAACAAATAGTCTCGGTGGTACTCTAAAATCTCCAGAGGAACTTGAAAATACAGCTGATTATAAAATTGAAATGGTCGAGCTGTTTAAAAAAGGTAAAATTAGCGAAGCAAGAAAACTTGTCTGTGGTCAAGTAAGACCAGAAGAAGTTGAAGAAGTATATAGATGGCTATACGACAACATAACCCTGTTTGGCTCTGAAGAGCAACAAGAAATGGCTATTCTTGTTATCAGAGAAGGGCTAGTTAACCATGCTCTAGTAGCTGATCCAGAAATTAATCTAGCAGCTACTATGATTAAGCTCGGTGCTCTTTAGAATAGGGGCTAGGCCCCTATTCTTAATCTCCGTAAATTTCTAATATTTCTTTAACTGCATTGTGCCTTTCAATATCTTGGTTATCAAATCTAATTACATCTACATGTGTTAGATTTTCAACCTCGTCGAGTAAATTAACAAATTCTAATAGACCATTGTTATCTAGTCTGTCAGCCTGCCGTAGGTCTCCGGTTACTACCATTTTAGAGCCTTCACCTAATCTTGTTAGTAACATCTTCATTTGATTAGGCGTAGCGTTTTGCATTTCATCAGCAATAATCCATGCATTCTTAAAAGTCCTGCCTCTCATATAAGCTAATGGGCTAATTTCGATAATTCCTTCTCGAACCATATGTTCTATTTCTCTACTGTAATAGTAGTCATGTAGAACATCAAAAATAGGTCTTGTCCAAGGTTCCATTTTTTGCTGCAACGACCCGGGTAAAAATCCTAGATCTTCGTCTACACTAACAGCTGGTCTTGTTACAATTATTTTTTCTACTTTTCCACCTTTAAGCCACTGAACTCCAGTTTGACAGGCCAGCAAGGTTTTTCCAGTGCCAGCTGGTCCTATAGCAAAGACAATGTTTTTGACATCGTTTTGTAATTTTTGAAGATAGGTTCTTTGGTGTTTGTTTCGAGGATGAATAGCTACACTTAGCTTCTTCTGAGGCATGTAAGGTTGCATCTCTATAATATTGCTCGATTCCTGAACTGCATTAAAACGCCTTTTTGCCGCTCTTTTTGCCATATAATACTCTCCTATATGAGTAAGGCTACGGCCACCGAAGGGCCGAAGCCCTACCAAGTATTTAATCAGATAATATAATAATAAAGCAATCACTTAACATCTTGCTATTGATAAATATTTTGTAAAGGATTGGCTATGAAAGACCTTATAGAAATAATTAAAAATACAGAAACCCTTTATAATTCGAACAGTTCGTTAGCTGTATTAAAGGACTTTGAACGAGTTATAGACGAATTAGATGTCTATGTTTACGAAAACTGGGATAAAGGCGAAGTTATCAAAGGTCCAGATATTGAAAGACATTGGGTAACTGTGGAACTGATGTGGCCTCATCGAGAGATGCCTAATCCTATTGGAGCTAAAAGATTAACAGAATATGGGTGTAAAATTCGATATCGTACTACTGAGTTAGTTGCACCGCGAGAGATTAAGGATCATAACGACATTCGACATAACAGCAAAAAAGGAAAACTGGACCGATTACCTGTATGGGTAGTTGAAGTGAGAATGCCGAAAAAACTTATGTTAGAAATGTTTAGAGGGTATCAAGATAGAGTAAGAAGTCAAATCATGCCCGACGAGCCAGAAATTCCAGCTAGCGCACAGGCTGAGCAACCTGTCGAACAAGTTGTTGAACCAGGAACAGAACAATGACCTTACGAGCAAACGACCTTCGAGACCTAGTTAAAGAAATCTTTGAAATAGATAGTTACTCAAGTAAAATGGGTGAGGATTCTGATGTTAGCGTTCTTAGTTTTGAAGTCGACATTAAAGAAGCAGCTAACGATCTCGTAAACTTTATAGAAAAAGGTTTTGGATTCGTACTCGACGCCGATGTAAGTCCTGGCGAGCTTGACGATGGAAAATATAAGGTGTTTGTCGAAATACAAAGAGATAGCAAATTGCCGTCTAATATTATGGAAATTGTCGACGGTGTAAAAAAGCTTACTGGCATAGAAAATCTTAAATTTCGGTATCACAGAAACTTTGATAGTATAGATGCTACTGAAGATAGCCTAAATACAAAAATTCCTAAAACTGCTCAAGAATATACTGTTAGTATTAATGAAAATTATATAAAAAATTACAAGAATTTTTTTCATAAAACTCTTAAAGAGAATGTTGTAATGCAAGATAACAACTTGATTATCAAAAAGAGCAAAAACAATTTCATTAGATTTGAACTAGTTGACCATGGGCCTATTAATGAATTAACATCTAGGATTACTGGAGCAATTCAACTAGAAAGTAAAGCAGTTGCAGAAAATCTATACCTAATTAAGCATTTAGGTGATTATAACATACACAAAATCGGAAATCTTCATGTACTCGAATCTCTAGGATATGGGATAGCCGTAAAACTAAAATAAGGAGCGAACAATGAGTTTTACATTTGAATTTACCAAAGACCACCTTAAAGGAATCATAGGGAATAACCCTTATCTTGACTATTGGTATGATTCGCTGACTAAGATTTTACCGGACTATGAAATTAACACCCCTCTCCGAGTAGCTGCGTTCTTAGCTCAATGTGCTCACGAAAGCGGAAATTTTAAATTCTTGAAAGAAAATCTTAACTACAAAGCAGCAAGTTTGCGCAAGGTGTTTGGAAAATACTTTCCAGACGATGCTACTGCCGCTCGTTACGCTAACAAACCAGAAATGATTGCCAATCGTGTATATGCTAATCGTATGGGTAATGGTCCAGAAGAATCTGGTGATGGCTGGAAATACTGCGGTCGTGGGCTAATTCAATTAACTGGTAAAAATAATTACACATTTTTTGCTGCTAGTATCGGTGTTGATGTAGAAGAAGCTGCCGAGTATCTACAAACATTTGAAGGTGCTGTACAATCTGCTTGCTTTTTTTGGGAACAGAACAAGTTAAATCAATGGGCTGACCAAAAAGACATTGTAACATTAACTAAAAGAATTAACGGCGGCACTATTGGTCTAGAAGATCGAATTAAACATTATAACCACGCATTACATTTATTTGGAGGATAATATGTGGGTACTACAATGGTTACCTGATTCCTTATTAGAACTAATAATATTTTCTATCTTAGGGATAGGATCTATTGCCACTATTATTAGCCTATTTCTTATAAATCCTTTATTAAGGTTTATGCCCGCACTAGCAGGAAGTTATAGATTATTTCAGGCCGTTAGTGTAGCAATCTTTCTAGTCGGAGTATACTTATGGGGAGGGTACCACACTGAGATGACTTGGAGAGATCGAGCTAGAGAGCTTCAAGCTGAAATTCAAGTAGCCGAAGAACGAGCTGCTGAGCATAATGTCGAGATTCAAAAAGAAGTTGTCTATAAGGATCGGGTAATTCGAGAAAAAGGTAAAACACAAATTGAGTATGTTGAAAAAATTGTACAAGGACCTGAAAGAGTAAAAGAAATCACCAAGGATATGAGTCCTGAAGAACGATCTAAATTCGAAGCAAAGGTAAAAGAACTCGAGGACTCAATAAAGAATTGTCCAGTTCCTCAAATTGTAATTGAAGAGCATAATAAGGCAGCTAGACTTCTTAAAGATGTAGAAAAAACTACTAATAAGGAGGAAGTCAAGAAATGAGATTCTTAATATTAGCACTAGCCCTAGCTGTATCAGGTTGCTCGATTCTTGTTCCAGTAAAACAAAAATTTCCCGAAGCAGTGCCTGAACTTAAGATTAAATGCCCCGAACTTAAAGAAGTAGATGATAAAACTAAAAACATAACAGATATGTTAAAAATAATCATTGATAATTACGGAACATACTATCAATGTTCAAATAAAGTTGACGGTTGGATCGAATGGTACGATACCCAACGAGATAACTTTAATAACCCTAAGAAAAAGTAAAGGAGCGAAACATGAAACAAATTTTCTTAGCTTTAGGTCTAGCAATTACCTTATCTATGTCAGCATATGCCGCAGATGCTGAAAAGAAACAAGAGACCAAAAAAGTCTGCGTCGATGTGCAAGGTAAGGATGGAAAACCAGTCATGGACCCGAAAACACAAAAGCCTAAACAAGACTGTAAAGAAGTTAAGGTACATCAAAAACACGAAGGAACAAAAGTACCTGACAAAAAATAATCTACTTAGGTAGAAAAAGTAAATAGAAGGACCGTTCTCTACGGTCCTTTTTATTCTCATGCTAAATTACTACCAAATACTAGGTGTAGCAGAATCTGCTAACCAAGACGACATTAAGAAGGCATTTAAAAAATTAGCTATGACTCACCACCCAGATAGAGGTGGTAATGAAGAACGCTTTAAGCAAATTAATGAAGCATATAGTATTTTAGGCGACGAACATAAAAGACAAAACTACGACCAACAACGCCAAGTAGACCAAATGGGCGGATTTGGGTTTCCAGGGTTTAGTTTTCATTTTGGACCTGGTGGCGATATGTTCGGTACCAGGTTCGGTCAGGGATTTAGGCAAAGAACACAACCAAATAAGCATGTAAATCTAAAAGTACAACTAACTTTAGAAGAAATATTTACTGGAAAAAACATAATAGGATCTATGCGTTTACCTAGCGGACGAGAAGAAACCATTGATATTTTTATCCCACCTGGAGTAGAAAAAGGAGATGCAATTCGATTTCGAGGAATGGGGGATGATACTTCTGATCAACTGCCTCGAGGTGATCTAATAGCTATTATAGAAGAAATTCCCCATCCTAGATTTAGAAGGCAAGGTGCAGATCTTCAAATAGATATTAATATCAATGTCTTTGATGCTATACTCGGAACTAACATATTTGTTGATACTATTGATTATCGAAAACTACAGGTTACAGTTCCGCCTGGAACACAACCGTTTGCAGTATTAAACTTAAGTAACCAAGGATTACCTTACAAACAAAATAGCATGAAAGGTAATTTATATGTAAGAGTAGTTGTTGATATCCCAAAACAATTAACTGATGAACAAAGGAAAAATATAAATGACATTAGATCTAGCATTACAGCATGATCCTTTTGATCTATTACATAAACCAACTCAAATATTCGACTTTAACAAATACGACGCACAGGCTGTAGAAGCCGAGATGATTAAAATCATGCACCAAAATCAAGGTATCGGTCTAGCTGCCAATCAAGTTGGGTTAGATGCTCAAATCTTTGTTATGGGGTCGCATATGATTAGAGATTTCCCTAAACCATTTGCTATTATTAACCCAGAGATCATAGAAGTTAGCGAAAATAAGGTACTTGATCGCGAAGGATGTCTAAGCTTCCCTGGTATTTGGCTAACTGTTACACGACCAGAATGGATTGTGGCTAGGTATACTAATGCAAGAGGAGGAATAGAAGAAGTAAAAATCGACGGCTATCTTGCCAAATGCTTTCAACATGAATTTGACCATTTACACGGAATATGTTATACTGACCGAGTCAGTAAACTTAAATTAGAAATGGCACAAAAGAAAAAAAGGAAATACGAAAAAAATGGTTGAACCAAGCAATGAATTACAGGTTGTTTTTGAAAAAGCTGTAGATATAGCTAAAAAACTCAATCACGAATATATTACTTTAGAACACTTAACTTTTGCCATGTTATGTGAGGATGGATTTGTTAAAGTGTTATCTGGGTTTGGAACTGATACTGAGTTTATTAAGAAAAATCTCGAACATTATCTTAAAAATAACTGTAGTGATATCGTCATACAAGATACAAATTCAAAGCCTAAGAAAACTCATACAGTTGAAAGAGTACTTAATAGGTCGTTTACACAGGTCTTGTTTAGTGGTAGGCAAAAGATTGAACTAACCGATGTTTTCTTAAGCGTAATGAGTGAAAAGAAAAGTTATGCTTTCTACTACATTCAAAAAGCTGGAATATCTAAAGACAAGTTCATAGAATATCTTAATACAGAGATCGACAGCGATGAGGAAGATCAAGTAGCTGACCATGCTGCTGAAAAAGCTCTAAAATCATTTACTACTAATCTTAACGAGGAAGTAAAGAAAACTAAGATCGACCCAGTAATCGGTCGAGAAGACGAGCTTGATCAAATTGCGTTATCTTTAGGTCGTAGAAATAAAAGTAATGTCTTACTTGTAGGAGATCCCGGTGTAGGTAAAACTGCTATCGCTGAGGGATTAGCCTACAATATTGTTAACGGTAAATGTCCAGAATTCTTAAAAGACTACAAAGTATACAACCTTGACATTAGTGCTATGCTTGCTGGAAGCAAATATCGTGGTGATTTTGAAGAACGATTTAAGGTTGTTCTTAAAGCTCTTCAGAAAAAAGGCAAAGCAATTTTGTTTATTGATGAAGCTCATATGATGAGCGGTGCTGGTGCTGCTAATCAAAATAGTAACGATCTTGCTAATATGATGAAACCTATACTTAGTAAAGGAGACATCAAGGTTGTTGCTAGTACCACATGGGAAGAATATCGAAAAAGCTTTGAAAAGGATCGAGCATTAATGCGTCGTTTTCAAAGAATCACTATCGACGAGCCTAGTGCTGAAATGGCTGTTGAAATCCTATTAGGTATTAAAAAATACTATGAAGAATTTCATAAAGTTACTATTACTGACGATGCAATTCGATCAGCTGTTAGTCTTAGTGTAAAATATCAAACTGATAAAAAGCTGCCTGATAAAGCTATTGATTTAATCGACTGTGCTTGCTCCAGATTTAAGCTTAGTCAGCAAACTGACCGAACTGTTGATGTGGAAAATGTTCAATTCGAACTAAGCAAAGCCACAAGAATTCCCGAGGATACAGTTAAACACAAAGAAAACAACAATCTTAGCAACCTTGATCGAAACCTTAAAGCTGAAATCTACGGACAAGATTCTGCCATTGAAACTATTGTAGATAAGATCTATATTGCTCAAGCAGGTCTTAAAGCAGAAAATAAGCCGATTGGTAGCTTTGTTTTTATCGGACCTACTGGTTGTGGTAAAACAGAAACTGCTAAACAACTTAGTAAGCAACTAGGAATTCCTTTAATTAGGTTTGACATGAGTGAATACCAAGAAAAACATAGTGTTAGTAAGCTGATCGGTAGTCCTCCAGGTTATGTTGGCTTTGAAGAGAATGCAGGGTTGCTAATTACTAAACTACAAGAAAACCCTCATTGTGTGCTGTTACTAGACGAGATTGAAAAAAGCCATCCGGATGTAAGTACAGTATTACTACAGATCATGGATAACGGTTTTGTTACTGGATCAAACGGAAAACAAGCTGATTGCCGTAATTTAATTTTAATTATGACTACAAATCTAGGAGCAGAAGCAGCAGACAGAAATGCCATAGGGTTCGGTCATCAAGAAAAAGAACACGATGACAAAGAACTGAAAAAATTCTTTGCACCGGAGTTTAGAAATAGATTAGATGGAGTAGTCAAGTTTGATCGGCTTAACGATGTAACTATGATCAAGATTGTAGGTAAGTTCCTTGTTGAACTTAAAGAACAGATCAAAGATAAAAACATCAATGTTGAGATCAGCGATGAAGCTATCGATGAGCTAGTTAAACAGGGATTTGATCGTAAAATGGGGGCAAGACCTTTACAACGAGTAATTGATAAAGAAATTAAGCGTCCGTTAAGCAGAGAAATACTGTTTGGTGCTTTAAAACAAGGGGGCACTGTTAAGATTGATTTCATCAATGGTAAAATTTCACTGAAATCAGAATCTATAGCTATAGAAACTGTCAACTAACTCAAGGCTTGGCATGTGTAGTATCAACATAAATACTACATTATGCCAAATCTCGCCAGTATACTAGTTAGTAATCAAGCCCATAATCCGTTAAACACTGATATAGAAACCTACACCTCTGATCCTATAAAAGGGGACGGGTACTATGGTAGATCAGACGGGTTACATACCGTAGTCTGGAACCTTATAGGATTCTGCGGAACTATCACAATTCAAGGTAGTCTAGCCACTGAACCAACTGAAAATGATTGGGTTAATATTAAACTTAGCTCAGATACTTCTTTTTCTGTTGACACTACAGGGTCAGCAATTATAGGGTCTGTTAGCCAGATTACATACTCTACCTCTACTACTAATGCATTTGCTTATAACTTTACAGGCAACTTTGTATGGGTACGAGCCAAAATCACTAATTGGACCACTGGTAGTGTCGATAGCATTCGTGTAAATTTATAACGGGGTTTTTATGGCTAAACAAACAATAAACATTGGTTCAGGGGAACTACAGGGGGACGGAGAAAGTATTCGATCTGCTTTCGATAAAATAAATCAAAACTTCGACGAGCTTTACAATAATCTAGGTTCAGATGGCAGCAGTTCAGATAGACTAACAGCAAGTGGCGATGAAGTCATTTTAACAGGTGGTGCTAACCCTTACACAACATTTCCAGCAATAACAGGAGGTGATCAGCTGCTTATTCAAGGTGCTGAAATAGCATCAATAAGCGGTAACCTAGCAGTTACATCTAGACGTGGTTTAAATGTTATTTCTAACACAGAAGGCCGAGGTCAAGGTGGCAGTTTTGGTTGGACATTTAACGCTCAGGGTGATATAGAATTACCTATTAAGTTTCCCGTGCAGTTTACCGCAGTATTTGATGAAGCGCATTATAACGGTGGCGGAACATTTCAAGGCGACGGCACAATCAGCCTTGGCGTACAACTACAAGGACAAGGAGCACAGTTCCAATGGTTAGTTGAAGATCCAACATTTAATACTGACAGAGGTTATGTAGGGCAACAGGCATTTAGATATACAGAAGCAGATCACGGCATTACTGGAGTTAATGTTGACATTCTTGTAGAGGTTATGGGACCCGATCTTGAAACAGGTCTTTACAGTCTTCAAATAGCATTTAGTCCAGCACCAGGACCAGCAGACCTTGCTAAGATTCGTAGCACAGACGAACTGATTGTCAGTGCTAGCGACAAAGGATGGATTTTTGATGTACAGGGTAATATCTACCTACCAGCAGGAGGAGATATTAGAGATAGTGCTGGTAATAGTGTAATTTTTAATGGCTCCTACTCTAACGCAGATACCAGCAACGATATCAGTTTTTCATCTGGTGACGACATTACTTTACAAGGTAAAAATTTACCAGGCACTGATTCAGAAGGCGGAGACATCAATCTTTATGCAGGCAACAGCGATCCAGGTAACGGTGGTGGCGATATAGCCATACTAGGCGGCCACGCTGGACAACTTGATGGACCAGCTGATACTGGTAATATTGGTGGTAACATTACTATTGGAGGCGGATACGGTGTTGGATATACAGAACGTGGCGGTAATGTAACTCTTCAAGGTGGCCCTGGTGATTATAACAACGGTGGTAATATACTGCTTGCTGGTGGTGCTGGTGGCCCTAATGGTCTAAAACTCAGTGGCGCAGCAGTCGCAATAATAGAAAACCTCAATCCAGTTAGAGTAACCTTTAATACAAACCATCGCTTAATGTCAGGTAATACCGTTGTGTTTGAAGGCATCACTACAACCACACAATTAAATAATCGAATGTTCTATGTCAGTGATCTCAGCGACACCGTAGTAGATCTGTATTACGATCCTGACGCAACTATTCCAGTTGACGGTACTGGATTTACAGCCTACGGCACAACAGTTGTAACTGCTATAAACGGTAATAACGAAAGTAATAATGTATTCTCAGAATATACGTCAAATTATCCAGACCTTGTTAATGTGATCGTTGGAGATCTAGTATCAGGAGTTGGAATATTTGGCATTAAGGTAGTAACATCTATAACAGAACCAACTCCTGGATTGATACTAATCCACATCGATGGCACTGATGGATCAGTATTTGTTAATACCGAATCTTACACATTCACCCGTGGCGGTGGTGGATCAGCGTATTCATCAGCACCAGGTGGCAGCATTACTGTCTCTGCTGGACAAACTTTTGTAGATACCTATGGTGTTCATGGCTCTATCAACTTCAATTCAGGGCTAGAAGAATGGGCTTTCAAGCAAGGTGGGACAACTAAGTTTCCAACACTAACAGTACCGATCAGTGACAATGCTAATCCTAGTGGCACAGGTCAAACGCTGAAATTTGATGATCCTTCGCAACAAGCCATTATCTACGGACCTTCAAGTACAGCATATTTTAATAGTGCTGAACGAGTAATTATACAAGGTGCTCCGGGTTATACAGGAACAGCCGGCGAAGGTGGCGACATTTATCTATGGGCGGGCCCAGGTGGTAGTGCTGGCGGCGATGGTGGGGATATAAAGATCCGTGCTGGCCGCGGACAAGGTAACGGTGGTGGTGGATACCTGAACTTCCAAGCAGGCAACGCCGGTGACGGAGCTGGAGCCAACGGAGGGTGGATCAACATTGAAAGCGGTAGTAGTGCTAATGGTACTGGTGGTAATATTACTATTGATGCTAATAGTGGTGGTAATATAGATTTATACACAGCGGCCGCTGGCGTGATTAGATTAAACACCGCAGGTGGTGTTAATGTTTGGACATTTACTGATACCGGCAATCTTCAGGTGCCAAACGGAACGACAATAATACACGACGGTCTTATGATAGGCTCTGAAGGCTCATATGGTTTTATTGATATTCCTAACAATGCTAATTCTCTTTTAAACAATGGGCTT